>OATB01000071.1_pt1 | contig 112779 bp, 100 predicted proteins | sample 1494941 | NCBI WGS metagenome assembly OATB01 (sample SAMEA2579931, study PRJEB22360) | human gut metagenome | reverse complement strand
GAACCATATGTATTTTGGGACGGGTACAGGCGGATTACCGCCTGCCTTTACCTTCACCAACAGCACTTCTATTATAAACAGATCTGAAAAACGCATAAGGAAATTTTCCAATATTGTTAGGCATTACCTATATTATAAAATAAAATTTATAAGATCCATAAACTCTTCTATACTTCTAAAACACACCCTTTTTTCTAACTGCTTATGGTACAAGGTTCCCTGCCAGCTTTTATTATCGCGAGCATAAAGTTCCAGTAAAAATAAATTTGTACTTTTGTTTTCAAATGGATGCCATTGTTTAGAATAAACAGTTTCACTTTCATCCTGTATTTTATTTTGAAGTAATGTTTCAAACCGTATATCAACTTTACTCACCAGATCAGCCAATCCATGAAACGACTGCTGCTTGTTTGTAAATCCCCAGGCAATCCTCCCATATACATTCCCTGTTTTCTTTATTACATCTATCCATACAATCCTATCCATATTTTGATATCTTAACTTTTCCATCTTAAGCCCCCTCACATAACAACTGGATTGCAATATAATAAACATCTGCCTAAATTAAATAATCTTATGTATATCGCCTTTTGGGGAGTGGCAATATTACCATAATATAGCTTAGTTTATCAAATATTAGTTCCATAGTTCCATAGGGAATCTACCTTTTTTCTTATAATCAATTATTTTCTCTTGTACTACGGCCCTGTCTTCTTTATATGTAACGCCGAACCAAGTATCATTACTTGACAAAACTTTGACCCTGCACAAATCTCTATTTATAAGATCACTTACAGCTGTGGGTATTACGTGCTCACACTTCATGGGATCCTCATTTAACTTCTTGTCTAAAAAATCTTCCAATAAAGGAAAACATTGTTCAAATATCTTAGGAGTAAATCCCCAAAAATTCATTGAGCACATAGTCTCTTCGGGAAGTGGTATCCACTGATTATTTTTTTCAAAATAAACTTTTCCTACTTTTTTAATGATTTTACTTACTTCTTCAATTTGATATAGATAATCAGAATCGAGCTGGCAAATACCTCTTGTTACGGATCCGCTATCTGTTAATGTATTAATCAATAAATATCCTATCATTGCATAATTATCATCCCGTACTTCCTCACATAAGAATTGATACATTTTCTGAAAAGCCTCTTTTCCATAAAAATCATCTGCATTACATATGGCAAAAGGACCGTTCCAATTCCGACAAGACAATAGTGCATGTGTAGTACCCCAGGGTTTTTTTCTACCTTTTGGTACAGCAAATCCCTCCGGTATATCATTCATATCTTGATATACATATTGAACATTTATTCTCTCTTTAATGTTTTTTACTAGATTTTCTTCAAATAATTGCTCATGTTCTTTGCGAATAATTAAAATTAAATCTTGGAATCCAGATTCAATTGCATCGTAAATGGAAAAGTCAATAATACTTTCTCCTCTATCTCCGATCGTATCTATTTGTTTCAGTCCGCCATATCTACTTCCCATCCCGGCAGCTAAAATGATCAAAGCTGGTTTTTTCATATTTTTCTCCTATTAATGTTATTTTAAGAATTGAATTGTTATTATATAAAGGCAATCCATAATAATTCATTTAATTTACAAATGCAGTGGTCTTATTACTCCACTGCATCTGAATATTAATTTTACGAAAGTTTTTTCCTGCTTCTGGTTAAAGCAAAAGCTCCTAATCCCAACAGCATCACAGCTGCAATAATACAAATAATTTCACTGTTATTTTCACCAGTTTTAGGGGATACGCCAGCTTCGACACTTTTTCCCTCCTCTTTCTCTAGATATACTAAAGCTACTGGAGATGCTGAATGAAATGATGCACTTACAACATTTTCATTTCTTGAAGATTCCAACAGTTCCCAACCATGAACATCACATTTATGCAATACGTAAACTTCAATATCAGAAGTAATATTGTTGCATACAAAATCAATTTTAACAGGTTCATCTGATGATGGTATTGGATCTGCATCAATCATCAAATTGCTTACCTTAGTTAGAAATTTGTAATTTGAAAGATTTACTTTTGAAACCACTTTCGTGTTCTTGTCATAAAACTCAATTTCATCAATTCCTAATGCTTTTGATAGTTTCTGATCCAGCATACCATTAATCTTATCCACCTCACTCTGTAATTGTGGATCATTAAAGTCATCTGTCAACACTGCTGTACCTCTGTCCGAACTGACGCTTGCAATCCCTCCGTTACCTGTCGAAACGCTATTGATAAGACCCGTTGCTTTTGCAGGCAGACACATCATTAATAACATACAAACGGATAAAATTCCTGCAACTTTTTTCTTCATATCCAAATCCTCCTTTTCAACTGAATAAATTTTCTAGTAAAGAAACTTTTACTACTATTTTTATAAGTACATATAAACTCCTCCCCTCTATCAACACTTCTCCAGCATTTCTTATTTTATCTACAAATTACTATGGCTAATGTGCGACTTTATTCTATAACCATAGCAGGCAGACAACTTAATACACATGACTATATTTTTAAACTTTTATTCCGATAATACTGCAAGCAAAAGATATCTATAACTACTTCCCATACCGTGACAAGTAGATAAAGTAAGTATTTTATCTGTTTTCACTATAGAAATGTTTTTATCAACATGACTTCTCATATCATTAACATCCACAATATCTCTGATGTACTGAAGAAAAATATCTTCTTTCGAAAAGTCGTAACTCTCAATTAGATGTCTATTATCAAAAAGTACAGTTGCAAAAATATGATATGTCAGTTTTTTGTATTTCGTATAAATATAGATTTCTTTATTATCTTCAAAGAAACTCTTATCTTCATATTTATGTAACTCACCAAACATATCTCCATTTTTCATGTTATGTCCATACAGGATAGTAACCGGATCAGTAAAATCCTTACTATTATAGTTCTCGCTAAAAATAGATCCCTCTATATTTAAACTTCCATCTGGCGTCTTATCCAGATAATAACTATTATCATCCTTGCGCTGTACAATCGGATAGTTTATCTTTGTCCCTGGAATTTCAATCCATGCATAAACGTCCGGCATATTTTTTTGTATTTCAGTAATATTTACTGGCATATCTGTTTCAATAGAAAAGCTATCCGTTTCACTTTGCTTCTCAATTTTCTTACTGGATTTTGTCTCTGAATTTCCCTCGGTGGATACTTCAGGTTGATAATCTTTTCTTTTCCTATCATCTCTTGTTTCAAGTGAATCATATAACTTTACCGCGGCTTTTTTTTGTGTTTCATGATTAATCACAAAGCAAATACATAATCCTGCCAGTAAAAAGGCCACAACACCGATTATGAGCCATCTTACATTTATCTTTTGGTCCTTCTTTTTCATTTCAAATCACCACCATCACTGCTTGTATAAACTTCCGTGTAAAAATTATGTAGTAATAATTCATATAATGCATCCTGATCAATATGGAATTCTTCATAATAAACTCCCTTTTTTGTTGATCCCGGAAGCATCTGAATATCGGAATCGCTGAAGTTAGTACTCAACATTAATGTTGCCAAATAAACTGCATTATCCAAGCCAAGATTTGTCACCATATTTTTAGACAATTCATGATAAAGCTCTATAGGTAAGGTTGGATTTTTTTTGATCGCTTCTCTGGATGTATTTAAAAAAGAAAGAACATACGATTTCTGTCTCTGCATACGCAAACCATTACCTCCGCTTTTTGTAATATCTCTCCTTTGAATAAAGATCATGGATTGTTCCCCTGTTAGGGTTATTCGTGCTCCCTCCTGAAAAGCGGGATCATCATATGTCATGTCTTCCGGTATTGTTACAGTAACTCCACCAACTGCATCATTTAATTTAGATATGGCCTCAAGATTGATTGCAGCATAACCATGGATTGGTAAATTATACATTAATTTTGAAACAGCTTCCCGCATCATTTCACAGCTAGTTTTGGAACCATCACCATATGCATAAGCAAGAGCAAGATGATTAGTATCTTCACCCACGTAATTTCCTTTATAATCATAATTTTTGATTTGAGTCATAGTATCTCTTGATATACCAAAAATTTTCATTTTCTTTGTATCAGGATTTAAGGAAACAAGAAATATAGCATCGGCTTGTCCTCCTTTCCCGGATACTCCATCTATGGTTTCTATTTCATCTGTACGTTTATCAATTCCTATACATAAAATATTAATAATATTTTCATTATATCGATAAGCTTTTCCGGCATAATAATACAATGACGGATCATAATCTTCTGTTTCTTCTACACTATTCTTTTCTAATGTTGGTACCTTAATATGAGTATAATCATAAAGTATGCTGCTCTTTCCCATGACTCGATAAGTATGATACACTCCGAATGCACCTGTACTCATTAAAATACAAATCGTAACACAACTTAATAGAATCCGATAAACAATTTTCCTCTTCTTTCCCTTAGAAAATGCATATCTGAACAGCATACATATACCCAGACCCAAAAAACCACCGGCTATATTACATATTAAATCATCAATATCAAAAACACCTGACCGTGTTATTAATTGTACTGTTTCAATGAAAAGACTGCATACCGGGATTAAGAGTAATATAAAAGTTTTTTTCTTTTTATTATAATGCATCATACAAATAAAAATTCCTATTGGAATAAAAAGTAGTATATTGCAAAATTCCCTAACTATAGCGCGGTTCAATGATCCAGCCTGAAATATCTCATCAAATGGAATTAGCTGTACTTTGGCTTCCATACCAGGCGTTCTAGTAAACAAAGTAATCGTGAGTATAACTCCTAAATATAAAAGCAACATACTATTAACAGCTATATTTTTAATTATTTTCTTGGTGTGATCACTTATATTTATATATGAAATGACAATAAATATAAGTATTAAGACTAATTCTGCAACAAAAACACTTATTATAAATGATATTGAAACTTTTTCCAATTCTACTGAAATAGTTTCCAGTACCTTGCCAACCTTTATGAGGGTATTCATAATATTTTACCTCTATCTATTTATACTTTAATTTTTAACAATTAGTTTAAGGGTCTGTGGTAATGAAAGATTTCCATCACTATCACATGCTATATAAGTCAGCTCATATTCTCCTTCTTTATCCAAATTGTAATCACCGTAAACTCTGATGTCCTGAAATAAAGTACTTTTTTCATCTTTGTTATCTGTAATACTTTTGACCTGGTAAATTACATCGAACTTATCCCCTTTTTGTATCCGGACTTTTTTGGATTTCAAAGTTAATACCGGGCATTCAGGATCCACTGGTGTTTCTGATTCTGTTTCTGATTCCGTTTCTATTACTACAATGGTAGTCTCTGATTCCGTTTTTGAAACGCCGCTACTGTCATCATTAATTTTATCCTTATTATTATCACTCATTTTAGATTTCGCTTGTTCTTCGTAAATTGAACTTTCAACAAGTTTATTCCCTATTCCTTTGTAAGTCGTGATTGACATGCCAAATGCCAGTATACATAACGTTCCTAATAATATTGTAAGTACTTTTCTTTTTTTCAATATTAATTTTCCTCCACATTCTATATGTTATTTTTTAATCTTCTGTGTCGGATTGATCCTTTTTTTTATATCGATAGGACTTTCCATTGCTGTAATTATGATACCCGTGGTCAGAAATGCCCATTTCCACACCATTCAATACATAACCTAATAATCTTATCTCTGAATTTGCAAACGCTTCCATTCCTTCCCTTATATAACAAGCATCAACAAAATCTTGTCTCACAAGATATATACCTGCATCTGCATATTCTGATATCAGCGATGCATCTGTAAATAAAGCTGCAGGAGGAGTATCAATGATAATATAATCACACCTATTACTCAAACATTCTAAAACTTCCTTAAGTTTGTTGCCTGATAATAGTAGTGCAGTGTCTTCCTTAACTGTTCCTCCTGAAATTACCATTAAATAGTCATTATATCTATTTACAACTTTATCTAATTCCACTTTATCTTCTAATACATCAGATAATCCCATCTGATATTTATCCTTACCTAATATATTAGCAATTGAAGGATGTCTAAGATCTGCATCTACTAATACAATTTTTTTTCCTTCCTCTGACATAGCCTGAGCCATATTAACTGCAAATGTTGTCTTACCCTCCTCCGGCAGAGAACTGGTAACCATAAGTATTTTTGCATTCCCTTCTATCAGCCTCTTCTCGACCCTAGACTGTGCCGATCGCACAGCCTGATTAAAATCATAAGAAACTCGTTTATCGGAAATCATAATATGACGTACTTCTCTGTTAGAGCGTCTTGTTTTCTTTACTTTCGGAATATATGCCAGGCAGTCAAGATTTACTATATTATTCATATCCGATTCATTTCGAATGGTTTTTCTCGTGAATGCATATATAAATAAAATAGCGATTACAATTATGCTGCTAAATACGATACCGGCAAAGATATATTTCATTAACGAATAAGGATTCATCTCCTTTTGGGATGCATCCGAGTAATCAATCACGCTTAGCTCAACATTTCCAACATTTTTAGATGCATACGTAGGATAAATATCTTGAAAAGCTCTCATCATTAAGTTTGTGCTGGTATAATTATGAGAAGTAAATATTACATTTAACATATTTGATGTGCTCGTATTATACATAATAATCTCTCCTGGAAAGATATCAGTATCTTTTAATTTCATCTCCTCTTTTATATCAGCAGTCAAACCTGTATTCGCCATCATATTGGGAAATGAATCACTCAACCTGCTGGAAATCAGGGCATCGGTAGCCACATCCCCAGTTTTCGAAACCGCATAAATAAGTTTAGCCTGATAATAAGGCATATATTTCCATGATAATATCGCAAAAATCCCGCATGCTATAATAAAAAATGACAGCAGTAACTGTAATCCATAAATCTTGATTCCTTTAATCATGTTATCTGCAAGATTCCCAATATTCAGTATCTTCCTGTCGTCATATATTATATTTATTTTATCATTGTATAACTGCATGGCAATTCCTCACATTCATGTCTTAATAATTAGAAGGGTCTGAATAATATTTATTGTAATGCTTTTTATATCCATAGGTTTTCGAATTTCGAGTACTTGTTACCCTGGCGCAAATAGCATTTAAAACAAAACCTGTTACCTCTGTTCCTCCCCTCTCTAATACATCAATTATGTCATTTATGTTTCTGGCCTTTGCTCTATTTTGACGTATTACCAGTATTGTTTTTGGTACAACTGATGCCAGTACTTCCACATCTCTAAGGATTCCGGCCGGAGGTGCATCCAGTATAACGTAATCCATTTCTTCTTCCGCTCTTTTCAGCAATTCTTTTACTTTGTCTTGTGCCATCAGGCGATCACTATTTAACATAGATTTAGTAGAAATGCAATAGTTGAACAAACCGTCTGCCTCTCTGAATATTATTTCTTCATAAGAACTTTTATTTTCCAAATAAGAAATAATATCTCTACTCTCTGGAACTGCCTTGTCTAAAATTTTAAATAATGCCGGCTTCTTGAAATCCATATCCAACAACAAAACTTTTTTCCCTCTTGATGCAAGTTTTAAAGCCAAGTTTGCTGAAGTAGTTGATTTCCCTTCGTTTTCCAGAAGACTCGTTACCATTAACATCTTGTCCTGACTTTTTTCCAATTTGCGCATTATTCTTGTGGCAATCTTATTAATTTCCTCTGAATAAATAAAACTGACCATAGGATTGGATAGTAATATACTCTTTTGCTTATTTTTTTTCTCAAAATGGATTTCACCCATAAACTCTGTATCTATTAGCTTTTTCGCTTGAATTGAATTTTGTACTTTACCATTTAAAATCTGTGCAATACTGATAATACTAATTTCAAATATAATCATAAGAATAAAAACGAGTATTGCTAATATTAATGCATTATTAGATTCCAATATAATATTATCAGCTAAGGGAGTCCCTATCTTTTCCAACATATAACCTTCAGATGCATAAGATAATACTTTAGCATAATTCTTTAATGCAGCATTCATTATTCGAAAAACCTCATTTGAAGATGATGCCTGAGCCGTTAATAAAATCATATTAGAGTTTTCGACTCTTTCTGCACGGATATTTCCCGGTAAACTCTCAGTTCCAAGTTCTTCTATAACTCGGCTCACTAATACATCACTATTTAATGAGCTTACACATCTGCTCACCACATTATTAATGTTATAATCACTCAATGTACCCGGACTATTATCCCTTGAAATTACAACCATATTGATTTTTGAAACATATTCATTCAGTTTCAAATGATTCCAAATTCCGTAAAAGAAAACCCCAAATGTGAATGCCAGCATCAATATATACAGACTGTTTTTTATCAATACCCGCCCAATCGAAAGATAATCGATTGGCAAATCTTTTTCTTCTTCCCGATGATTGTTGTAATCCATGCACGCCTCCTATTCTACCACCACCAAAAGCTCTGCATTGCAAGTATACTCCTGGCTGGCTGTTGTATAAGTATATACAACAGAATAATTTCCTTTTTTTCTGGTATCAACATTGGATGCAAATTTAATTTTAGAAATATTCACCCAATCTCCGGATTTATTTTTTGTTTCCGCTTCTGTAACCTCTTTTTTTTCTCCATTTTCTTCAATTTGTACCATAGGTCCATAATCAACACTTAATGTTGACTGATCATAAACATAATCAAGATATTCCGTCGGTTTAAATGCATCACCTTGGGATAGATAAACAACGTATTGCTTTAAAATAATTTTAGGAACAAAGTTTCTTTCCTCGTAGCTGTCTTCATAGATCTCTACTTTCACAGGCAGGGTGGCGGTATCTCCTGCACTGTTTGTCACCTGAAGTACACAGTCGTAAATACCTGCCTTCGAATCCTTATTAATCTTATCCTCACCTTCTATTTTAATAAACGGGCTAATATCACCATCCAAACAATCATCTGCTTTTACATACTGAATCAGAGAAAATTCTTCATTTTGAGAAAAGCGAAGGGGGCTGCTAATGGTGAATCTTGGTTTATGGTAATCTGTATATCGCAATTTTCTTGTAAGGGTTCCTATATTATTTGAATGATCGAACGCTGCATATGAGATCATGAATTCATTGTCAGCTCCTGATAGATTTTTCTCAATACGTTCAATAAGCAGAGAATTCGTTATATCTCCATCCTGTTTATCAATTGCTTTTACTCCTTTCATCAATTCTTCATGCCCGTCTTGAATGGAAGCTGATATCTCTTCATCTTCACAGGTAAGTTTTGGACCGGTGACATCACGCTGCTGCAATTGATACACCTCATATGCACCGAATCCCAGAGATATGATAAAAACCAATAGGATGAATCTTTTTACCCACTTCATAATAAATCTCCTCTTCCTGTATTATTTAAACCTTAAATGATGCGGCTTCATAGTCAGTATTTCTTCGTTGTGAATAATGCGATCCGGATTTTCCTTGAGCAGTAAATCTGCATATTCCGGTGAAAATTCTGTTCTTAAAAACCGGTAAATTCTCTCCATGGAAATTGCCCTGCCTGTATATGCGTGTGCATCGGATGCAATTACCTGCACAAGATTGGAACGAAGCATCCCATATGCCAGCCTGCCTGCACTTGCTCCGAACTCTCCAAAGATACTTCCTTTGTTTATCTGCATTGCGCAGTCCTGTTGGATTAAATCATATATAATTTCCGGATTGTCCTGCAGAAAATAATACCGCTCCGGATGCGCCAGAATGACCCGGAATCCCATTTCCTGCACCTGGCGGACTGCCCGGTTAACCTGCTCCGAACATTCCCGGAAATCAAACTCCAGGAGTATATAACTGCCATGATTCATGGTTACCACTTCCCTGCGGTCCAGCTTCTCACACAGATGCTCATCGTAATACAGTTCCATCCCCGGATATAATTTCACCGGGATATGATACCCCTTCAGCCTCATCCGCAGATAATGAAATGCCGCCCAGTATTCCTGCAGCGTATAAGGATAGAAGTTCCCATGACTGGCTGCAAAGATCTGATCCGTGCCATTTTCATAAGCCATACATATCATATCGATACTCTCTTCCACTGTCTCCGGTCCGTCATCCAGACCGGGTAAAATATGTGCATGGATATCTGTCATGGAAATTCCTCCTGTTCTTTTATTTTTCTAATGGGTTTTTTAACTTGGCATGATATAAGCAGGCAGATAGCAGCACTACAACTGCCAGCACCAGCACCGGCTTTACATACAACCCCATAGTTCCTTCAAAAAAAACAACCCGTCCTGCAAGTTTGTCCATTACTTCGATTACCGCAACCTGGCTGATATAAATATACAGATAGAGTTTGGAACCGATCTTCCCCATAAGGCTTCCTTTTTTACACAGGCTGTTTTGGATGGCAAACAGGTAAAATCCAGTGACAAAAACCACATTTCCGATGTATAGCAGTGCATTGCCCACTAACCAGCTTTCCAGCAGAATCATTGCCCCTCCCAGTAAAGCAATCAGGAGTGGTATCTTTTTGTTTTTTATGAGCTGAATCTCTTTTTCCTTTTTATGCAGATAATGCCCCAGCATAAAAAAAGGAAAACCGGTAAACAGAAAATTCCGGTACCATTTTAAATGGATGCCTAATGCCAGTACAGTTCCAAGTTCACAAAGCACCAGATTTACAACCAGTAAAATCATTGCCGCAATATAAAGGGATTTTCCTTTTCCGCCTGCCTTCACCAGAATGCCAAACAGCAGATAAACATATAGTGCCGCCGGAATATACCACAGCACACCGTTTACGGAATCCGTTACATTTAACAGAAGAAAATCAATTATAATCTGCTGTTGAAACAGTGACGTCTTTAACCACAGGAAAACTTCTGTAATACCTCCGCTTAACAGCTTCGGCAGAATACGCCAGGCGATGTAAAAGAGCATGACTGTCATCAGCAGCCAAAACGATTTTTTTATCCTGCGCCCGGTTACCGAAAGGGTTGTTTCCCGATCCGCATAAAACGTATAATACCCGCTCAGCATAAAGAAGAAAGGAATGCCGGATCTGGCAAAAGCCGTGATGACTGCACCGGGTACCGACGGGAAGCGGCAGTGAACTAAGACAATTCCCATGCATGCAAGGCCTTTTAAGTAATTCAAAAAATAATTTGTCTGTCTCTGATTTTTCATTCCCACACTCCTACATTTATTTCAGGCAAACCGGCTTATCCGTTTTGATACATTTTTGATGATCCATGCACTGCAAATACTGCAAATGATTACAAATATAATGTATAAATACTCCGGTTTGAAATAGGGTTTTCCCATTGCAATGAACAGCGGATGAATCATATACAATTCATAAGAAATACTTCCCAGAAAACCAAAAATTCTGTTTTCTTTCCACGTAACTTTCATGGATGTCATCAAAATTAACGTAACAAAACTCCAGCTAATGGTATTTCTCAACAAGGTCTGTAAAAATATCCCGTCTATTCCCTTAAAGGCAAGCAGAAGTCTCCCGGTAAACATCAAAAGAAATAAAAGGATGGCGATTACATATTTTTTAGTAAACCTGCTTTCCAGATAAAGCACGATCTGCCCTTCATAATTTTTCCAGATAATCCCCATCAGCAAAGCTGATACCGATGCAATCCAGGTTTCATTGCACTGGAAGATACAACCAAGCAAAATATAAAGCAGGCATATGATACCCATTCCCCATATGGCTATCCTGATTTTAAATAACCGGAAACAAAGATAAAAAGCTACATAGGATACCAGAATGACACTGATAAACCATAAATGCTCCATCTGGCTGAACCCCAGGTAAGATGCTGCATACTCCTGAATGGAACGCCGGGTTCCCATGGAATATTCCCTGACCAAAAATAAGGTATTTACAATCCAGTAAGGGACAAGGAGGTTGAAAATACGTTTTCTCCAAAAATGCTTTAAGTAATCTTTTTTCTCTAAAATTCCCAGCATAAGTCCATAACCGGTGCTGAAGAAAAAATAGGAAACAAAAATGAAACCAACATAATTCCATATAATAAATATCCCATCACAGGGCACCTGCTGAGAAAGGTGATGGAGCATTATCCCCACAGCAAACATGCCCCTGAATTTGTTATTTGTATCACGGGAGAAATAATTCTTATCGATTCCTTTATTTACCGCAATATACAGTACAATATAAATCATTCATACAATGGAGATTATCTTAAAAAGCATTTTATGACCCCTCCTCACATCTGATAATTTTGTAACTCTCTTTCATATATGAAATTTTCTTATCCCAGGTATATCCTGCTGCCAGTTTTTTCTGCGCCTGAATTCCTTTTTCCCAAACACTCTGGGGATGCCCGATACAGTACCGGATAGTATCCGCCATTTGTTCCACACATTCCCGGCGGCTTTTACCAGATATTAAAAATCCATCTTTTTCCGATATCATCAGCGCTGCCCCGCCCTGATTCAGTGCCACCACCGGAAGCCCCTGTGCTATTGCCTCAACCAGAACCGTACCCGACGTTTCTCTCAGGCTTGGAAATACGAACACGTCTGCATTCTCATAATTCTCCTGCATTTTTTCATAGGATAGCTGTCCCTTGAAAATGATATGCCCGTCCAGCTTCTTTTTCCGGCTCATTTCTTTCAAATGTTCCATTTCGGGGCCGTCGCCGCAAAGTACCATTTTATACGGAAGCTTTCTGTCAATGCAATCGAGAGCGTCAAATAAAAATGCAAGTCCTTTCCGGTAAACCATCCTGCCAGACCAAAGAAAGGTCATGATCTTCTCCTGGTCTGCTTTCTGCTGTCTGGGAGCTTTCCCCGGTAAAATCCGGTTTCTATCAATTGCAATATCCAAAAGCAGGCGGCACTTTTCTTTTTCTCTGATATAAGGGTAGATATACTGGTAGGTCTCTCTGTTTGCCAGGAAAATATAATCTGCTTTATTAATTGCTTTTTTATATCCGGGATTTAAAATCGTCATCCGGTTGATAAAAGCCCTGATTTTTTCTTCCCGGCTGTTGTCCTTTAAGTATGGCGGTGTCTGCTGTGCACCTCCAAGCGGTCCTATAATATAATGTGTATTTAATTTATAAACAAATCCAATCAGGCGGAAATCCGTGGTGGATACATGATGTATCAAATCAAACTGATATTTCTTATGCAGCTTTTTGATCATTCCATACGCCGGATACTGCCATAATTTCTGATACGCCAGAAAGCCTTTTCCCGTTTTATAGTAAAAATTCATCCAATCTGGTATGTCGCAATAGAAAAAATGCATGTTGGTTATTTTCTGCTCTTTTAAATATCTCTCAATCTGAGGCTTTCTGTCTCTGCGCGTCACCACATATACTTCATGGTCATTCCTCATATAATAGGGCCAGAGCCATCCAAGCCCTTCATCACTTCCGGCACAGGGTGCACAGGAAAAGGCATAGTAAAGTATTCTCATCTGATTAACTCCTTTTCCTTCCGTTGTTGAAACGGTCGAATCTGTCATGCCCCATTATCTTAATCAGCATTTTTTTAATGGACAGTTTCATCGTTTGGGAAAAAGACAATTCCAGCCAGGTGCCCATCATGTGGTGGATCATATAAGTATTTTCCGTTTTTTTAATATGCGAATTATTCATGTCATAACCGGTAAAATATTCAACCGGGTAAATCTTCATATCAGATTGAATTATTTGCAGTGAATCGTCGGTCTTTAAACCATACTTTTCTGCCAGCATAGTCAGATGATCATTAATGGGGGTAATGTCCATTTTCCCGTCATTCAAAAGGAACTTCCGTGAATGAAAGGTTTTTAAAAATTCAGCTAAAAAAGGATGATGGGGAACCGTTGCAATAAATGCTGCCGTCAACAAATTTTCTGTCACAAATCCCGATACAAAAGTTTCATGATCCAGAATATCATTGAGGGGTTTTACAGCCTCAACGTCCGTATCCAGATACACCCCACCGAAATTGCATAGAACCTGGATTCTTACATAGTCGCTTACAAAAGCGTATTTGCTGCATTCATAAGCCTGCTTTACATACGCAGGTGCAAGGTGCATATCAAAATTATTCTCGTTCCACTCTATAATCTGGTAATCCGGGAGTATTTTCTCCCAGGTACTTATGCAGAATTGTATTAACTTACTTTTCTCTCCTTTGCCAAACCAGCAGTAATGAAGTATCTTGGGAATCTTTTGCATATCATTTTTTACCTCCATTATAAACTGAAAAATACCGGATTGTTTTTTCCAGGCCTTCTCGCAGGCAGATTCCCGGCTCCCATCCCAGCTCTCTTCTGGCGAGTTCGATCACGGGTTTTCTCTGCATCGGGTCATCGGATGGTAGCGGATGAAATACCAGTTTTGATTTACTTCCGGTCAATTCAATCACAAGCTCCGCAAGGCTTTTGATCGTGAACTCCCCGGGATTCCCGATATTCACCGGACCCGTAAAGCCTTCGTGGGAATTCATAAGCCGCACCATGCCTTCGATTAAATCATCCACATAGCAGAAGCTTCTCGTCTGGCTTCCGTCTCCGTAGATCGTGATGTCTTCATTTTTCAGCGCCTGTACAATAAAATTAGAAACAACTCTTCCATCATTGGGATGCATCTTGGGCCCATATGTATTAAATATTCTCATTACTTTTATGTCCACGTTATGCTGTCTGTGATAGTCGAAAAACAACGTTTCCGCCACCCTCTTTCCTTCATCGTAGCAGGAACGGATTCCTATGGTATTGACACAGCCGCGGTAGCTTTCCGGCTGGGGGTGGATCTCCGGATCTCCGTATACCTCACTTGTACTTGCCTGTAAAATTCTCGCATGGACTCTTTTCGCCAGGCCAAGCATATTCATGGCGCCCAGCACACTGGCTTTCGTGGTTTTAATGGGATTATACTGATAATGTATCGGGCTTGCCGGACACGCCAGATTATAAATCATATCCACCTCTGCATACAGCGGATTCACAATGTCATGCCTGAGAAACTCAAAATTTCGCTTCCCAAACAGATGCTCAATATTTTTTTTACTGCCAGTAAATAAATTATCCACGCAGATTATTTCGTTCCCCTCTTCTACAAGCCTCTCACATAAATGGGAACCTAAAAACCCTGCTCCCCCTGTTATTAAAATTCTGTTCTTCAATTTTTTATCCTTTCTGCGTGGTCTTTATTTCCCGACCCCAATCTGATAATAGGTAAATCCAATCTCTTCCACAGCCTTCTTCTCATACTGGTTTCTGCCATCAAAAATAACCGGGTTTTTCATTCGCTGTATCATTTCCTGAAAATCCGGGGAACGGAATTCTTTCCACTCGGTTATCAGCAGCATGGCATCCACATCCACCAGTGCAGAATATTTGCTTTTTACATATTCCACATGGGCATTGTCTTTTAGATAACAGGTACGTGCTTCTTTTTCCGCCTTGGGGTCATAAGCCTTAATCTTCGCACCTCTTTTTGTCAGTTCCGAGATAATGGTAATAGAAGCCGCTTCCCTCATATCATCTGTCTCCGGTTTAAATGCCAGCCCCCATACCCCGAAGCACTTTCCGGTCAGGTCTTCCCCAAAATAATCTGTCACCTTTTGTACCAGGACTTTCTTCTGCATGAAATTCACCTCTTCTACGGACTTTAGAAGGGACGCCTGATAGCCGGACTCTTCTGCTGCCCGGATCAATGCCTGCACATCCTTCGGAAAACAGGAACCTCCATACCCGCAGCCCGGATAAATAAAACTGTATCCGATCCTGGAATCACTGCCGATTCCAAGCCTGACGTGATTGACATCCGCCCCCACCAGTTCACAAATATTAGCCATTTCATTCATAAAGCTTATTTTTGCTGCCAGCATGGAATTGGCTGCATATTTCGTCATTTCTGCACTGGCGATATCCATGCAGATAAAATGATTGGTGTTCAGCACATAATGCTTATAGAGTTCTTTCATCATGTTAAATGCAGATTCATTATCGGCTCCAATGACGATTCTGTCCGGGCGCATGGTATCTGCAATGGCATTTCCTTCTTTTAAAAATTCAGGATTAGAGATCACATCAAATGTCAGATCCATGCCGCGTTTATCCAGTTCCTGCTGGATCGCTTTGCGGACTTTCCCTGCAGTTCCCACCGGAACTGTGGATTTATCGATAACAAAAACGTGTTTCTCCATATATTTTCCAATGGATGCCGCCACAGAAAGCACATATTGCAGATCTGCACTTCCGTCCTCTCCCATAGGCGTTCCAACTGCTATAAAACAGATCTTTGATTTTTTCATTGCTTCCTGCAGTGAAGTTGTAAAGCTTAAATGGCCCAGAGCTAAATTCCGTACCACGATTTCCTCCAATCCAGGTTCATAGATTGGAATGCTTCCATTCTGCAAATTCTTTATTTTTTCTGCGTTTGTATCTACGCATGTTACTTCATTTCCCATTTCGGACAAACATGCACCTGTTACCAACCCTACATATCCTGTTCCAATGACTGTAATTCTCATAACTAGTTCCTCCGTAGCTCTCTATTTTTTATCTGTCGTTTTGAATTGTAGTTAGCACAAAATCAGCAATGGTATTCCAGGAATATTTGTGTAGATACGCTTCCTGATGACTAATTACATATTCCTTAATGTCTTTATTTTTCAACAGCCGATACATTGTATCTGCTAGCTCTTTTGGATTCTCATCATCAATCAGATATCCGTTTTTCCCTTCCGTAATAATTTCTTTCATAGAAAATGCATTTCTTGCAATACATGGAAGCCCAAAGATCAGTGCCTCTGCGAAAACGATTCCAAAAGGTTCCGACCGGGAAGGCATTACAAAAATATCACAGAGATTATAATAGGCAGACAGTTTTTCCGGTCTCATCAAGCCCAGGAACTTAACACCTTCCGGTATCTCTCCGGCCATGGGCCATGTTTCGGGGCCTGCTATATAGAGTTCCGCTTCCGGCATTTTCTCCTTCTTTAAAATACGATATGCCTCAACTACTACTTCTCCACCTTTTCGTTCAAATTCTTTTCCTACAAATAGAATTTTATTGGACTTTTTACATGACCGATCAATAGCTGTCACATCCACATTGCAGCCCCCTCCAATTGCATGTACCTTCCCAGGATCAATCCCCGTGTTGCAGACCAGGTCTTCCACCAGCCACTGTCCCATAGTAAAAATCCCTTTGCATTTTTTATAAAACTTCACTGCCTTATCCCTTCTTACTTTCATAACCTTCTCTGAAGTGTTCGGTGGCATTGCAGTATATTTTAATATCGGGCTTTGAGCCTGGTACAGCCGGTAGAGGTAATCATCTGACAGATCAATATAAATATATGTATTTTCGGTAACTTTTGTATCATATTCCCGGTACATAAAATAAAGGTTTCCGGGTATAATCTCTAGGTTTTTATTTATGGTTCTTTCTCCCCAGGACATCTCATCTAAACGATAGTCTGAATTTCTCAAAATTTTGTTGGCAGCCCTGGACAGAAAAATACGTTCCCGGCTTCTGTTCTTCATACAGTAGGAACTATCTTTGACAACATCAGACTGCTTTTTCATAGCTTCAAACAGTCCATAGGGTATACCGGACCAATCCATTACCGGATTGTCCGTCCATTTCCATATATGTTCAATGTTCATATTTTTCTCCTCTTTCTACTTTCTTCTCAACTGATTTTTCATAATAGCTGTTAATCTGCCAAATTCAGGCCTGCTGCGATATACAGTCATATAGAGTACATTCGGTATGATCAGGCAGATCCCTGCCTGTCCCAGAAAAGAAAATACGGAACCTGGTACAGCAATTAAATGGCACACAAAATAAGTACTCACTGCAGCAATAACAGTTACAGCCAAGTGTTTCCATAAATCACAATAATACTCTATTGAACTTCTTTTCAAAACAGCATTATAAAATACCTTTAACTCCCATGGATAAGAAATTACAAAGGATATAAAAATTGTAGAAAATAAGATCCCATTAATCCCAAACAAATTTACAAAAATAATGTCCAGAATTAGATTTAAAATCACAGTTACCAGAGGTCTGAACCGGTCTTCATACCATACTCCTGCAGCATCCCTGTACACCGTAACAATCTTTCTAACATAACTAATATAAAAATACAGTACGCACAAAATGACAGTATCCATTCCAAACAGCCGGTCTTTACCGACCCACAGCCACATAAAACTCTGATACAGGCAAAGCAGGCATACACCGCACCATCCGCACATCCAATGATTGATGAAGATAAGCATTTTATAATCCTGATAATTTTTTTCCGGCGTCTCTGTCTCCAAACTATTTCCCACTCCTGCCGTAAGGGAATTATGGAAAATTGTCAGCATACTTCCTACAGCAAAAAGGATATAGTAATAATTGTTAAACTTTCCCAGGATCAATAGTCCTAAAAAGCTGGAAATAACAATATTATCTACAGAAACCAGAGCTGTCCCTCCCAGACGATAACAGATCAGGCCCAATAGTTTCTTTTTCATCCCTGCTCTTACTTCAGAAGATACTTTACCCCTGCAGAAATACTGAGGATACATTTTTCTGACTGTAAGAGCTGTGACGATATTTACCAAAATCGTACAAATGGGCGTAAATATTACATAAACATAGTAATTTTTAAACACCACTAATACAGCGACCTGTACCAGATATATCCAGATATAAACAAGCAGAGAGATTTTGCTTGAAACATCATTCCTTTGGTGTGCAGTTAGTATACACGCCTTATATCCCCAAAAAAAATAGCCAAAAACTGCGTTAAAAAGAAATACCAGATACAATACATATATATTAATATCCTCCGGCCATACGCCATGAATCAGATGCTTTAAAAACGGCATAATTATAATTCCTAATATCAATATTGCACAGCCAACGAAATAATAAAATTTGCGAAATAGATTTAATAGCGCGCATATTGAATCTTCATCATTGGCTGCAATTGGCCGGTACATATAATAGACAATCGCACTTCCAAACCCCAGCTCCGCAAAATTTAAAACACTGAAAACAGAAGTAAACAAGCTGTTCAAGCCTATATACTCTTCTCCCAGAATATAAAGCATCACTGTTCTTATTACGAAAGGAAGCAGCATCATGACTAATGTATTGATAATTCCATAAAAGGTATTTCTGATAAAATTTTTCGTTCTTTCCATCTTCATTACTGTCTTTTCTCCAGTCCGTAGCTACGCCTTACTGCTATAAATAACGTAATCATTAAAAAATACATCAGATAGCAGGTACTGTCATACAATGGATTTCCGGTAATACCATAAATTCCAAAAACTAATTGACCAAATATGGACACTCCCAGAAGATTCCTTCTGCTACCAGTCTCATAAAAATTCCTTATAAATAGTCTTAACGCAGAAATTAAACTAACTCCCTGAACAAAAACAAAACAACTTAACCCTATCATGCCAGTTTCACAAAGTAATTGAATATATATATTATGCGCTTGTGATGTATTCTTAAATAACGTAAAGTTATGCTTAAAATTCCCCCATCCTATTCCAAACCATCTTGTTCTGGCCGATTCTTCCCACAAATTCCACGCGACAGCTTGTATGTCGCTTCTACTATTCGACACATCTTTCTGTTGTGATATACCAATCAACGTTTCAATAATTCTACCGATTGCATTTTCATTTCCATAAGTTTTATAGAACCAAATACCTATTCCGATAACTGCTGTCAATAAAAATGGTACTAACAATAAACGATATGCTCTGGTTTTTTTGTCACAATTAATAAAATAAATTAAAATACTCAAGAATAATGTAACAATCATAAGAGTTCTTTTATCTGTAAATGTTAGTGCAATAAAACAAAATATAATAGCTGATGCGCTAAAAACAGAATGTTTATTATTTTTTTTAAAAAACAAATATGCACCAATACCAAAAGCTATGATATATGCTGATAAAGAGATATTTAAAGCCATCCCCCCAGCATCATAGTTCCAAGTTCCAAGGATTCTCCAGGCAAATTTAACATAAATCGGATAAGCTAATTGCTGGAGTATTACAAAGAATGCCTCAATTAATGCACGCATTTTTATATAGGAAACGATACATCCAAATCTCCTGACAGGTTCAATAATAGCAAGTAAACCAATAAATGAAATTACATAACCAAATATATCAATCAGAAAAAATTCTGGCGTATGTATAATATAATTTAACAGAGGATAAACTAAAATAAATGCTCCCCATAAAATATTTAAATAGTTAATATTAATTTGACGCCGTCTTATAAAATAAACTAAAAACGCACCAAGTGTTATTGTATAACTATAATTCATATACCTTCCAATTGAGGAAGACAATAATGTCAACATCCAACAGAATACAATTAGATCCCATACATCAAGCTCTCTGATTCTTCCTGTAATTCTATTTAAATTAATCATTTAGAGCACCCAATAGAAATTGTAAAGATTCTTTCTGATAACACTTCAACCTTTTTTTTACCACGCCATAGTCAATGACATCTAATTCGTCAAAAAATGAACTTTTATTTTGCTCCCATAGTCTTTTAGAAAGCCCCAGAGAACTAAGCAGATCAACCATACGGCTTTCCTGATAACTTCTTGCAATAGTCAGAAAATCTTTTTCAAAAATTATAGAAAAAACAGTCCCGTGAAAAGAATTGGTTACAATATATGATGCATTCCGAGCATACCAGAGAAATTCTCCAGGCGAGCAAACTTTATCACAGTATTTGATCCCCTTTATTTTCGTAAGTCCAGGGAAAATGTCCACTATACAAATATTATATTTTTGATGAAGATTTTGGACAATCTGGTCCAGCCCGTCAGACTGTTCTAACCCATACATAAGAATAAAAGGTTCATTTATGTCTACCGTTTTCTCAAACTGCATCCAGTCCTTTGCCGTCAGTAACAGAGTTGGATCTAGTACAGTGCCAGCCAACGAAGCTCCAAGCCTTATCATCTGCTCTTCCAGACTCTTTTCCCTTACGGATATCGCCTTAAAATCTTTAATCAAAGAAATTATTTCTTTTACATAAGCATCGTCTCTGGCACCTCCTATACTGGCGCCATAAGCTATCTTTTTGTTCCCATCATCTACAAATCCTAAAAAATAAGCCTCGTCAAATCGATTCATTGTATAATAATTATTCCAAACCTGATCACTGCCAGTTATATAAAAATCACAGTCTGGATAATTTTCCTTCAGCTCCTCCATTGAATTATATTGGGGTGTGACCGCTAAATACTTATTTACAAACTTCTGAAAACCATCATGCTTTCTTTTACGCTCAATATAGTAGATATTGCTGAGCGCAGTCTTGGCCATCCCCCCTAAAATCCTAAACTTTGTCAAGACTCCTTGATTACCATAATAATGTATCCGCAGTTTACGGTATTTTATTGGGCTGTTAAATACTGGCCATTCCTTCTGATAATTTAAAAAAACTACCTCATGTGCCTGTTTTTTTAAACATTCATTCAGTGCCACCGCCTGAAGAACTCCACCATAATTAATGGAGTTATGTAATGTTACTACTCCTATTTTTGCCATATGAACTCCTAACCTGCTCGTAGTACTTTAACAATTTCTTCAAATACTGATCTGCATCAAAATCCCTTTTTGCATTCGCTACTGCTTTTTCACTCATGCCTCGGTATTCATCTGATGAAAGCTTAGCCATTCTCTGCATACATTCTGACAGACTATTTATATCACCTGGATTTGCTATGTATCCAGTTGCCCCGTTTTCTACAATTTCCGGCAATCCTCCGTTACTGCTGACGATAACCGGTTTTCCCTGTGCCATTGCTTCCATAATAGTATATGGACCATTTTCATACCATTCCGAAGGAAGAATGATACATTTCGCCCGCTGTATAATCCGGTGCAGTACATCTCCTGATTGGAATCCCAAAAGTCTTACCCTTTCTTCCAGATGATTAATCCGTATATACTCCTTGATTTCTTTCTCCATACTACCGCTTCCGGCTAAATATAAGGGGTTTTGAAGATTTGATATCTGATAGGCTTTTAATAAAGTCATTATTCCTTTTTCAATGCTGAGTCTTCCAAAATATAAAAAATAAGAATCATTTCTCAACTCAGCATGATATACACTTCCTGGCGGAAGAAAATTTTTTATATGCACCACTGATGTAGAAGTAACAGATGCTTCCTCAATCTTTCTTTTATAAAAAGCAGATGGTGTTATGATCAGATCTATTTTCTGATACGTCTTTTTCCATTTATATAAATAGGCCTCTGCCGCAGATAAAAAACTTTTTACACTGGAGTTTTTTACACATTGATTACGAAAACATGCGCCATAATGTCCGCTTTTGCACTCCTCACAAATATTCCCATGAGTTAGCATCATATAATTAGGGCAGACACAGTTCAGATCGTGAGCAGTATAAACAATAGGAATATTATATTTTCTTATTGCATCAATTATAGAATGGGTCAGTTGCCGTTGAAATAAATTCAAATGAACAACATCCGGCTTTTCTTTTTCAATCAGTTCACTGATCTTCTTCTTTGCCTCCCGGGAATACAAAATTTTCAATCCTGTTTGTATCTTCTGCATTTTACTCATTTTATCGTTAAAATCCACATGTTCTACAAAATAACGCTCCTGACTGCATGGAAAGTTTAGTTCATCTTTCATGGAAAAATAAATCACCTCATGACCTTTTTCTTTCAGCAGTTTTCCCAGACCAAAGTAATAAGTTTCCGACCCACCCTTAATATAATGAAATTTATTAATCAGCAATATCTTCATCTATCTGTGTTCACCTCTCATCTTCCTTAAGAAAAAGTTTTTCATATTGACTCACAATATATCCCCAATTATACCAGTCAGAAATTCTCTTTTTCGCAATCCGTCCCATATTCGTAATCTGATCAGGAGTCATTTGATCAGCCTTATCAATTAAGTTGGCAAGATTTCCACTCTTTTTGTTCCAGTATAAAGCCCCGTTCTCTCCTACTTCCCTGTTAAAGCCTACATCCAGCAATAGATTTAAGTCGGTTGCACTAAGCGCTTCCAAAAGACTTGGATTTGTTCCTCCCACTTCATGTCCATGGAAATATCCAAAAGCATTTTCACGAATCTTTTTTAAAATTTCAGAATCATACATGGTACCTGCGAATTTAATTCTGGAATCCTTGTCAAATCCTGTTTTCTGCTTTAGTTCCTCCAGGAATTTATCACCAACATTTGTTATTAGGGCAAAGTCTTTTGTAGTCCCAGACTTCATAAATTCACGAATCATAATCTCATAATTATTCTCAGGAACGAATCTTCCCACAACCAGATAGTACTCTCCAGACCTTAATTTTTTATCCTGATACCAGTGAACCAGTTTTTCATCCTGGTCTGAGACTGTTGATTCATCAGTTTCTGCACCATATGCAATAAATGTAGTATTCGGACAATAAAGCCTGTATTCGGAACGTATGTATTTTTCAATGCTCATACTGTCACAGATTAATAGATCAGCATACTTTACCATAAGTGATTCTGAATATTTCCAATACTTTCTGACAGTAGGACTCCACTTTTTACGCAAAAATTCATGGCCATCCGGATTGATGTATAAAAGTCCTCCCATCTCTTTTATTTTTTTTTGGAAATAATGAATGAAGATACCGATTCGACATGCTAATATATAAAAAATAGGCTGTTCAATCCGGTTCTTTTTGGCATAACGGATTGCCCACTGTAAAGCTTCCACATCATATATAATGGCTCTTGCCGGACCTATCTTCTTCCATTTTATTGTGTAGCACTTGGCACTGTTGTAAGTAAACTGCGCTTCTTTCGAACTGTAATCTTCCGGCTCAGCTGCACACGCCACATGATATTGTACTTTATCTGAGCTTTTAAACTTCGTCAACTTCTCCACAAAGGTTTCAAAGCCACCATACTTAGCTGGAATCCCTTTGGAACCGATGATAAATACATGCTGTATTTTTTTTCTTTTTATGTTATCTTTCGTAGTCTCGTACTTCATCTTCATCTGTATCTCCATTTCATATTCATTAAAACTATCTAAAATCTTCTCTTTCATAAATTTTCAAGAAGAACCTTCTCTTTTTAAAACAACCCATACGGTTTTGAACAAGATTTTGATATCCATGAAAAAAGACCAATCCATGATATATCTCACATCTAACTTAACAATTTCCTCAAAATTTGTGATATTACTCCTGCCACTAACCTGCCATAATCCAGTAATCCCAGGTTTAATTGCAATTCTTTTTCGATGATGAAGCTGATACCTTTCCCATTCATCCAGCGTCGGAGGTCTGGTCCCTACAAGACTCATCTCTCCTTTTAATACATTCCAGAACTGGGGCAACTCGTCTATCGAGGTTTTTCTTATGAAATCACCGATACCCTTTATAATTCTGGGGTCATGATCCATTTTAAACATTAATCCGTCTTTCACGTTATTTTGTTCCATTAGTTCTTTCTTTTTCTTCTCAGCATCCAGATACATAGAACGGAATTTGTAAATTTGAAATCGACGTCCATTTTTGCCGATTCGGATTTGGGAAAAAAAAACCGGTCCCGGAGACTTGATATAGATCAGGGGACCTACAAACATTCCGATCACAAATGTTATCAGACATCCCACCAAGCCACCGCAGATACCCACCAGCCGTTTCCAGAACAACTGCCCTGTAGTCACCAAATTTACAGAACTGGACAAAACTGTATAACCCACTATATTTTCCACCATCTGGTTAGTTTTTAATTCCGGTATATGAATTAAATTAATATGAACGGTAAGTCCCATTTCAGTACATCCATCAATAAGGGGCTTAAAAGAATCCAGTTCCGTCAATGAAAAGAACACTTCATCAATGCACTCATTTTTCATATAATCCAAAGCGTTATTACAATCTGCCAGAACCGGAATATCCAGTACCTTACACCCCTGTAAATCTTCATCCATAATGATGACGCCAATAATGCAGTAATTGCCAAAGCTTCTGTTTTGAAAATCAAGAATGATTTTACTCACACTCTTTTTATCCGTTATCAGAACCAAGTTTCTTTTCCCCTGGTTTATTAAAAACTTGCTTCCACTTTTAATAGCATGCTTTCTGATACTGCGAAAAGAAAAACTTAAAACTGTAAAGACAAGCCACATAGTTATGTAAACAGATCGCGAATACGTACTCATTGTCTTTGATAAATATAGATAAAGCAAAAAGCATATCATTACGCTGGAAGTATGATGAAGCGTTTCTTTCGCTTCCTTGACCTTACCCCTTCTTAAAATATCCTGATAACTGCCAAATGCAAGAGCAATGAGCCCATCTATAAAAATAAATATTACTGACCATCCTAAATAAATATTCTTTAAATAAAATGTCTGTATTCCATATCTAATAATGAAAGCAATCGTTAATGCTGCTTCCACACAAATCAAATCAATGATTATAAAATCAAGGTGTTTCATCCAATTATTTAAATTTTTCTGATACATAACTTTTTCTGCCTTCTTTTAATATTTAACTACTTTTCTCCAAAAGTATTTTTTCTGTATTCCTCTTACTTCGGACACCCCACAGCATTCCAATCTGGTTTAGTTTATTAATCTCGTATTCCTCCAGATTATTTTTTCGGGTACCCCTATACTTTTCACGTTGGACATTTATCCATATGCCCAGTTTACATCCTGATTCCGTTATATAATTTAAAGGTACTTCCAGATCTCCATACATTTGATAATAACAACTTGCTTGTTCATACCACTCATCCCATTCCCTTCTTACACGCATCTGCCAATTAATACCTAAACATTCCAATTTCGCTATCTCCTCGATGCTTAGTTTGTTCTGTTTATATCTTTTTCTTTGATAACTAATCCATTCCCCCAACGGCAGATGTTTTACTATATAATCTCTCGGTATGTCAATATGTTTGTATTTCTCATAATATTTAAAACAATATTGATACCAAATCTCCCACTGAGTTCGTATACCAAGCGTCCATTCCATTCCTATTCGATTCAAAAGATATATTTTTCTGTTGTCAATTTTATATACACCTTTTTCATGGTATGCTGCCCTCTGCCTCTCAATCCATCTACCCAGTAGATATCCTTGTTCCGATTTATATTTTGCTGGTATTCTAAGATTATGATTTTTCTCAAAATATATTTTTGCTAATTCATACCACACATCCCATTCCAGACGTGTATACTGGCGCTTACCGGTTATATTCATTGTTAGTATGCTTTAATCTCCTCTCCTATTATTACGTTATTCAGTTTCTGTTATAAAAAATCAATGGCGACCTCAATATATTACATAATTACAATTATGTAGTTAAAAATAATCAGCAATAAAATGATATAATATGTATCATATTAATTTGTTGTATATTATAAGGAAAATTAGAATATATTTAGATACCAAAAAAAGTCTTTTACAAAAAAATACGCAAAGGACTTATTTTGATGTTTATAATTAAAATGAAAAAGAAAAAAATACATTTTTTTCAATATGTATTTGCATTTTATACAAAAGCATGCTAATATAATACCGAATCCGACAGACGAAATTTAGATTTATTTGAGTTTTTACTACATAATTGTAATTATGTAGTTTTGTTATTTATAAAATTAATCCTAATTTATTTATATCTCTCTGGTGTTCAAGTCCTGACGTCATTACATATATACGGGTTGTATTAATATTGCTGTGTCCAAGTACATCTGCTAACTTAGCAATATCTTTTTTTAAGTCATAGAAGCTCCTCGCAAATAGTTTTCTGAGGTTGTGTGGAAAAACTTTTTCTTTAGGTATACCTGCTTTTTTACTCAATTTTTTCATATCACTCCATATATTGCTACGATTAAGTGATTTACCACTTTTAGTTATGAAAATTTCTCCTTCTCTTATACCTTCTTTCTTGGCATAGCTTAATATCATTTTCTTTAATTTCTTTGGAATCATAATTACCCTAATCTTATTCTTACTGGAAACGTAAATTTCTCCTAGTCTAATCTGCTCTACTTTAAAATACTTTAATTCTGATATTCGAATACCAGTACCGGCAAGTGTCTGAAGTATAACAAACATTCTTTCCTTATTACACGACTTAGCTGTATTTAGCAATCTTATATATTCGTTTTTATTCAATTCACGTTCAGAAGAGCAATAGGGTTTTTTTTGCATTTTAAGTTGTTTGACACAACAATGACTTAAGTTATAAAACTTCAAATATTTATTAACCGCTGCTAACATAGAATTCACACTGGCAACTGCAAAATTGACCTTTAAATAATTTTTGTAAGATATAACTAATTCTCTGGTAATTTCTTTTTCAGAAATAAATTTATTGAATTTTTGAATATCTCTGATGTATTTTTCTATTGTTATTGCACTTTTTTCCTCTTTTTTTAAACAATTTCTAAATTCTATTGTGGCATCTTTAGACATGATATTTAACGACACTATTTTAACCTCCATGTTTTTTATTTTATTATGTAATAATTATCTGCTATATGATATGAAGATATATTGAAAATTTCTGATAATTTTAATGACCTTTAAAAAAGTCTAATTAAGTAACGAGAAATTAGTAAGAGGATATCATAATTTGGTATATATTAGAAAAAACTTACCTGAAATGTATAATAATACTACCTGAAATGTAAATGCAGACTGGAAAAATCGAAAAATATATGATATTCTATTTATATATAAAGATTGTACTCTAATGGAGGTATGAATTTTGAAAATTGTGATATGTGATGACGATTATACCGAGCTTTCTAGAATTTCGCTCTTTTTAGATCATTATCGAATAGAGAAGAATGTATCTATTATATATAAAACCTTTCAAAGTGCATTAGAACTTCTATCCACTATGAAAAATACTGAATATGATTTATTTTTATTAGATATACTGATGCCAGGATTAGACGGGATCCAAGCCGCAAAAGAAATACGTCAATATAATAAAAGTGTAAAAATAGTTTTTCTTACATGCTCTCCCGAATTTGCCATAGAAAGCTATACAGTAAAGGCATATGATTATATTCTAAAACCTGCCACTCAAAATAGGCTTTATTTATTGCTTGATACATTACGATCAGAGGAACAAAAAATTCAGGAAGGAATTACCCTCAAAACGCAAAAGAGCATAGTACATATATTATTTTCAAATCTCTCTTATGTTGAAGTAATTAATAAAAAATTATATTTTCATATATTATACGCTGAAGTACAGGTAGTAAACGCATCTCTTTCAGATGTCGCGGATAAACTTTTGTGCCGTCCAGAGTTTTTTAAGGTACATCGTTCTTATATTGTTAACCTTTGGCAAATAAACATACTTACTTCCAGAGATCTTATAACGCATGACGGCATAACAATACCCATATCACGTCTACTCTATGCAAAGGTTAGAGAAGCATATTTGAAACTCATATTTCAGGAAGAGGAAATTTGACGATGTTCTATTATATAATTTTTTCAATTATAATTTTAATATATGCAATCATTATCATGACACTTCTTCTGGGTATAAATCCATTACAGTTAACATCTAAAAAAAGGCTTATTTATTTTATTGCAATGTCTGTAGTTGTAATATCTAATATATTTTTTGTTTTAACATTTAAAAAGTTATTTCCTACACTTTATCCTCTTTTAATTCATATGCCCATTATTATTATTTTTAACAAAGTTTCTTTTCTTGGTTTGTCAAAAATATTTTTTGTATTACTAACTGCTATTTTTCTTACATACCCATTGTCTCTTACATATACGCTGCTAAATGAATTAAACAAATACTCTATGTTATGGCTTATTATACCGGAAATCCTTACCTCTTATATCTCAGTGATTATAATACGGCGTTATCTAGTTATAAGAATTAACTTTGTTATGGAAAATTTGGATACAAAAGATATTCTTCGTTTTTGCTCCATTCCAATTGGCTACAACATACTCAATTATTCAATGGGAACGTATAGACTGAATTCTACACTGACACCATTTCGCGTAATTCTATTTTTAAGTGCTTTAGGCGTATACTTTTTATTAATAAATATTATGGAAAATAGTCAGGATATGCAACTACTACAAAATGAAAAAGGTATGCTCATTATGCAACTTGAGTATGCGCAACTACACTTTGATCAGTTGAAAACCATGCACGAGCTAACATTAACTTATCGTCATGATATGAGGCACCACATTACTCTTCTGAATGCGTTTGTATCCGATGGAAATCTAGAAAAGTTAAAAGAATTTATTGCAAATGCTCAATGTAGCATAGACGCTATAACGCCCATTCGATACTGTCGGAACGAAACTGTCAATTTGATTTTATCCTCATTTGCTGCAAAGGCATCATTGAGTCATGTAAATCTTTGTGTGGATGTAGATTTACAACAAATTATAACACTTCCTGATACAGAGCTTTGTTGTATACTCAGCAATGGTCTTGAAAATGCTATAACAGCTGCTGCAAAAATGGAAGGATCACTTAGAATAGTTCGTATAAATTGTCATTTTCATAAAAATAATCTTTTAATTCTAATAGAAAACAACTATAGCGGAAATGTTAACATGAAAAATGGTATACCCCAATGTAAAAACAACGGACATGGTTTCGGCACAAAAAGTATAGCGCTCATTACAAAAAAACATAATGGTTACTACTCCTTTACAGCAAAAAGTGGAATGTTTACTCTAAAAATTGTTTTACCACCAGTCGAAAAAGACAAAGCTACCCATAAATTATAAAAAGTATGATAGATACGTTTTCCCCTTTTCTTGACATCGAAATACCCTCAAGTAGGTTTTATATTTCATTGTCCTACTTGAAGGTAGCATAGCAATCATAGAAAATCTTATAAAACCTCATTTACAGAAAAACTTTCACTCTTTATTATACTTTAACTTTCCTACGATAACAGTTCCGTCCATCCTCCTTTGCTTTATACAATGCTTCGTCTGCCCACTGTATCATAGTTTCTGTTAATTTTCTCTCTCCGACCACACCACTCCAATATCCAATGGATAATGAAACCCGGTCACTGCATTTTGACTTTTGATGGGGAATATTCCTTTTCTTCATTTCTGTATACACTGCATCTACATATTGATCCACTTCATCATCCGATATGTTTTGACAGAGACAGACAAATTCATCACCACCGTATCTGCTAACAGATATATCTGCTTCTGCATAGGATGCGAGAACATCCGCAACTGTCTTCAATGCCCCGTCCCCCATAAAATGACCGTAGTAATCATTATATTGCTTGAAATAATCCACATCAATCATAATAATTCCAAGGTGGGTAATATTCTGGTTCTGCACGGCTTTACTCACCATCTTATTAAAATACCTGCGGTTATACAAGCCCGTCAATTCATCTAAATGTCCCGCTGTTTCCAGTTCTTGCGCTTCCCTTCTCATCTCTTCACGCTCATGTAATGCTTCATTCAACAGAATTCTGGATTGAATGCTCTGGGCTCTCATCTTATCGTCTGCAGCCCTCATCTCAAGCTCCAGGTCATAATATTCCCGGTAAGCTCTTCGGAGATTCTCTTCTTCATCGCAAGCCTCCATATACTGGATCTTCCTGCATAGTGTCCGATAACGGACAACCAATGGTGCATTCTCCATCAGGCTCTCTAACTTTTGCAGAAATTCATGTGCCAGTTCGTATGCAGCAACAAGTATTAATGATTCTATGATACCTTCCAACATATCACAAACAAAAAACCTATTGTCGTAATTTTCAATTTCCAGATCCAGCATCCTGTTTGCCATGTCTATACATTTTTCTTTATCACCCTTTTCGGAATAATAGGAACACCATGCACATCCAATTCGAATCTTATAGTATAAAGTTTCTCCCGCAAGCTGGCTGCATCGCATTAAATTACTTTCAATCTCCTCAAACTGCCCCAAATTGAGACAGGTCTCTGAGTAATTGCACAGATAGCTGATTGTCAGTTCGCTCTCTTGTTTTTCTGCAGTTTTATATGCCTTTTTAAAGAACTTCTTCGCAGTTTCCCAATCATCACGTCCTGCGAATCCCATACCAATGTTATTATTCAACTTGGCATATGTATCTGATTCTTTCAAACATTCTGCGATTGCCAGCCCCTCCAGATAATACTCCAGTGCCGTCTGTTCGTCATTCAGCTTCAAATAGTAAAGACCTGCTAAATTACAGAGAACCAGCAGTAAATCATCATAACCATTTTTCCTGCAAAGATTAATCCCCCGGGACAGGAAAAAATCGCACTCGGAATAATCCCCCAATGCTAAAATGCTATCAAACATATACACATGGGAAAAAGCATATTCATATGTGTTATCTTCTCGTTCTGAACGTTCCATCAACGCTTTACACAACTTTTTTTCTTCTTCCAAATCCGTATAGCGGATAGCAAGTATCCTGTCTGTAAATCTTCGTTCATCCATATGGTTATTGGCTCCCCATTATTTTTTTCTATATGTGTTCCGCCCGGAAAGCTTACTGTCATACAATGCCTTGTCCGCCAGCCAAAACAGGAGGTGTATTTCATTTCGCGGAGTGTTCATTCTGTTTGCGTAACCGATTGACAGCGTAATCCGATCACTGCATTTGGATTCCTGGTGTACAATACTTCTGTGATCTAAATCCTCTCTCACAGCTTCTATATACGCCTCTATCTCATCATCCGTCTTATTTTCACATATACTGATAAATTCATCACCGCCAAAACGGCATGCCAGAATCCCCTCCGTCTGATTATCCTTCAAGCAGGATGCTATTGTACGTAATACGTTATCCCCTTGCACGTGACCGTAATAATCATTATATTCCTTAAAGTAATCCACATCCAGCATAATAACTCCGAACGTTTCCTCTGTTGTTTCTGCTGTCTTATGTTTATCCTTCAGATATTCCAGATACCTTCTGTTATAGATTCCTGTCAATTCATCCAGATTGGCTTGTTTTTCCAGTCGGTCCTGTTCAATCTGCATCCTGGCCTTCTGACGCCGCAACGCTTCCAGATACATCTTATCCTTCATAGCATTGACTACATTTCTGTTTGTCTGAGCCTTTAGTTCAAGAGATTTCTTATAGAACCGCCTGTAAGCTTCATCCTGCTCTTGTTCACTGCCGAATAAAATGCTGTATCTTAACCTTTTATCTTCCAGAAGCTGACATTCCTCTAAGCTGCCGATGGAACACTTTTCCAGTACTTCCAAGGACCTCCTGGCATATTCAGCATCTTCTATCTTAAGTACACTGTCACAAATAATGTTCAACTCTTCAAAAGCTCCGAATTGCTTAATATCACTATCTGTTATATCATCCAGAATAAGCCCCGCCAGATACTTTGCCTTTTCTAATTCACCGGTTTCCGCATAATAGCAGCACCAGTTTAATCTTCCGTATTTTTCTCTGATTGCAGGGTCTGGCTCCTGGGCATCACACTCTTCACAGTATATCCGTGCAGTTTCCATATTCCCCATCTTCACGTTCATGTGTACAAGATTGCTGATAATCTGGGTACATACCGCCACCCCACCCATTTTTTTCTGTAAATCATAGGCTTCCATCAAGTACTTTTGTGCCATATCATAACAACTGTGACGCTGAAATTCCAAAGCAAGGTTATTCAAAACCATACACTCTGTATTCGTATCCTTTATGCGGCGTGTGGCGGCCAGGGCGGACAGATAGTATTGGATAGAGGTTTGCTCATCTGCTGTAATCTCATAGTATACTCCAAGCAATGATGCAACGCGAACATATAGGCAGTCTTTTTGATCCGGATTCTTCTTGAATTCATCCTCTTCCAGAAGCTTTTCCGCCTTTTTAAGAGCATTGCCAGCTCGCTCCATATCATTATTTGCAATATAGCTGTCTCCAAGATAAGTATATGCAAATGCTTTTACATACACATCCTCTTGTTCCTGTGCGTATTGTAATAACTCCAATGACAATCTTTGTTCCAGTTCAATGTCGGTATAACGTATCTCCAGAATATGGGACATTGTCTGTTCTATATCGTATTCTCTTTGCTCCGCCATATCCATACGCTCCTTTTTATTCCTCTATAACCTTTATCCTGTGGCATGACACGAAATGTTCCTGTTTTATTTCAGATAATATAGGATTCTTTTTTTCACACAAATCCTGTACCCTGGGACATCGTTTAGCAAAAGGACATCCTTCGATCTGAGTTGCGCTTCCGGCTGTGTCCCCCATTATTGGAGTAACATGCTCCAGGCGTTCATTGTCCGGCAGCGAAACTAACACGGAATCCAGAAGCATTTTCGTATAAGGGTGCTGAGGATCTTCATAGATTGCTTTTGCCTCCCCTATTTCCACAATACGGCCTGCATACATGACAGCTATTCTGTCTGAAATATATCTCACAATATTCAAGTCATGAGAAATAAATAAATAGGTGAGATTCAAAGTCTCTTTTAAGCTGATAAGCAGATTGATTATCTGGCTTCGAATGGAAATATCCAGTGCCGATATGGGTTCGTCACATATTACAAACTCCGGATTCATGGCAAGAGCTCTTGCAATTCCTATTCGCTGCCTCTGTCCGCCTGAAAACTCATGGGGAAAACGACTTGCATACTCCTTAGAAAGCCCGGTCAGCTCCAGCAACTCTTCAACTCGTTTACGGCGCATATTCCGGCTATTCATTCCATGAATCTCCAGGTTCTCTCCAATTATAGACTCCACGGTCATATGAGGGTCTAACGACATGTAAGGATCCTGAAAAATCATCTGGGCTTGCTTTGCAAATGTTTTTCTTTGACTCTGCCTTTTTAGTTGTAAGGGCTCATCTTTATACAAGACCTCTCCCTGCGTGGGAGCGTATACGCCCATAATCACTCTGGCAAGAGTTGACTTACCGCAGCCGGACTCCCCTACCAGTCCCAATACTTCCCCTTGCATTATTTGTAAATTCACCTGATTCACTGCCAAATGCTGTTGTTTTTTACTAAGAGAAAAACTTTTTGATATATCTTTCAACTCAAGCATAATTTCTTTCATGATGCAGTATCTCCCTTCAGCGCGCCCGGATGAAGCTTCCAGCAAGAAGCTGTGTGTCCTTCTTTCAGCATGATCTCTGATGGCTCTTTTCTAAGGCAGATATTCATGCAATAACTGCAACGGGCGGCAAAAGCACATCCCACCGGCGGTGCGTACAAATCCGGTGGATTGCCGGGAATACTTTTTAATATCTTATTACCGTCGGGAAGAATCAGACTTTCCAGAAGCCCCTTTGTATATGGGTGCCCCGGATGACAGAATACTTCCTCCGTCTTCCCTGTCTCCACAATCTTACCTGCATACATCACAGCCACTCTGTCGGCCAGGTTCGCAACCACGCCAAAGTCATGGGTAATTAAGAGTATGGCTATCCCCTCCTCTTTTCGTATCTGGGCAATCAATTTTAAAATCTGAATTTGAATGGTTACATCCAGCGCTGTTGTAGGTTCGTCAGCAATTAGCAATTTGGGTTTGCCCGCAAGGGCCATGGCTATCATAATTCGTTGGCACATACCACCGGAAAACTGATGGGGATATTGATCTGCCCGGATGTCTGCATCGGGAATATGAACCAAGTCTAATAGGCGGATCGCCTCTTCCCTGCACTGGCTGGCACTCATCTTCTCTCTCCTGTACAGTGCTTCTGTAATCTGAAGCCCTACCTTCATGGTAGGATTTAAACTCGTGAGCGGATCCTGAAATACCATCCCCGCCAGCTTTCCCCTCACCTTATCTATCTCTTTTTCTGAGCTGTTGAGTATGTCCACACCGCACAGTTGCAATAATTCAGCCGTTGTTGTAACAGATGATGACTCGTTGAGCCGAAGAACGGATTGCGCTGTCACACTCTTTCCACATCCACTTTCTCCTACAATCGCAAGAATCTCACCCTCTTGTATTTGGAAGGAAACTCCTCTTACCGCCTGTACCGTCCCATCATAAATATCAAAGGACACTTTTAAGTCTTTTATTTTTAGCACGTTTTCCATAAAAAGCCTTTCTTCTCAGCTTCGGATTTAACGCATCCTGAAGCTTATCCCCTAGCAGATTAAATGTCAGCATAATCAAGCATATCAAAAGCGCCGGCACTAACAAACGTATCGGATAGGTCTGAAACACAGCCATCCCTTCATTTGCCATAACGCCCAAAGACGGATACGGTGCCGGTACCCCCATCCCAAGCATGGACAAAAACGCCTCTGTGAAAATGATCCCCGGAACATCCAACGTAATATTCACAATAATAAGACCCATTGTGTTGGGAATTAAATGGCGAAAAATCACCCGTCTCATACTGCTTCCCATGATTTTCGCTGCAATCATAAATTCCCGATTGTTTAATGACTGTACCTGTCCTCTGATCAGGCGGGCCATGGATGTCCACCCCACCAATGTGTATGCCAGAATCAATGTTCCGATTCCCTGAGGAAGAACAGCCATAAGTAAAAGTACAATCACCAGATATGGAATCCCGCTGATCACCTCTATCACACGCATCATCACCGTATCAGCCTTACCGCCCACATAGCCGGAAATACTTCCGTACAACACGCCAATAAATCCGTCAATAGCTGCTGCTGCCCCCGCTACCAGCAAGGAAACCCTTGCACCATACCAAACACGGGCAAATATATCCCTTCCCAAATGGTCTGTTCCAAAGATATGTATACTTCCCCTGATTGGGTCTAAACTAAAAAATGGTTTGTTAGAAAATGCTACATTTTGTGATGCATAATCATAGGGGCAAATCATTGGAAATAAGATAGCCCCCAGTATGAGGAATAACAGGATTGCCCCTGATGCTACTGCGGTTTTATTATGTAATAGTATGATAACTGTCTCTTTTCCAAAGCCCATAGATGGACGGCTTAAACCAGAAGTCTGTGTCTGTCGTCCCGATTCTGTCACCGGAGTAAAATCCTCCGATGTAAATGTATTATTTGAATCACTCATTTTCAGTCCCTCCCAGCTTCAGCCGCGGATCAATAAAACTATTCACAATATCCACCAGCAAATTACACAGCACGAGAAACACGCCAAAAAATAATGTAGTTCCTACTATGACCGGGTAGTCATTGGACTGTACGGAATCCACAAAATATTTGCCAAGCCCCGGAATTGAAAATACATGCTCTACCGCAAAGGTACCCGTCAGCAGTACTGCAGCTATAGGCCCCATCACAGTCACCACCGGTAATAACGCATTACGCATACAGTGGTGAAGAACAATATTCTTTTTCCCGATTCCTTTAACCTTTGCCGTACGAATATAATCCTGATTCAGGACATCCACCATGCTAGAGCGCATCAATCTTGCCACTGATGCTATCGTACCAAATGCCAATGCAAATGCGGGGAGTATTTTGCTGTTTTCCTTCCCCCATCCCATAATGGCAAAAAAACGAATCCCCGTTGCCTGATACAGGACAATGCCAAGGAAATATTGAAGTAACGACCCCATGATAAAAGAAGGAACAGACACACCGAGAAGCACTAATATCATAGTCAGTGTATCCCACTTGCTCCCTTGTTTTAAAGCTGCCGTCACACCAAACAATAGCCCAAAAGAGACTGCAAACAGCAAAGCCCGGATTCCCAATTCTAAAGAAACCGGAAATGCCTGGGCTATTATATCCGTGACCTGGCGGCCGGAGATAATGGAGCTCCCCAAATCCCCCCGCAGCAGGTTCCCTATATAAATTCCATATTGTTTCCAGACGGGCTGGTCTAGACCATACTTCGATACCAGTGCGGCTTTTACATCCGCATTCAATACCTTATGTCCTAAAAACGGGTCCCCCGGAAGCATCTGCATTAATATAAATGTGATTGTAATTAAAACCAGAACGGTAAGCAAAGCATAAATTAACCGCCTGCCAATGTATTTTACTTGTGAGGACACTTTCACCACTCCTATTCTGAGACAAACTTTGCATTACGTACATTCAGATACTGGAATGGTGTACGTGCAATTCCTTCTATTTTGTCTGAAACAGCGTAAGTAGTGCAAGTGAAGTACAAAGGTCCCACAACCATATCGTCCATCAGAATCTGTTCTGCCTGAATCAAAATCTCCTGGCGTTTTGCGGGATCACTTTCTTCCATTGACGCTGTAATCAGGCTGTCATATTCGGCATTTGAATATTTCCCGTTATTGTTCATATTATCTGTAGTAAAGATCTCTAAAAATGTAATCGCATCATTCTCTGATGGTCCCCAGCCACCAACCTCGAAACTGTAATTACCGCCATTTCTATTCTCAATCAAGGTATTGACCGGCATGCTTTCAAGCACTACGTCCAATCCCAGATTCTCTTTCCACTGCTGCTGCAGATAGGCAGCCTGATTCTGGTTGTATGTCGTATCCGATGCTGAGAAGGTAAGCTTTAGTTCCTCTTTTGTCTTGCCCAGCTCTTCCAATGCCATATCTAAATACTTACTAGCAGCATCCTTGTCGTATGCAAAGAGGCTTCCTCTGACTTCTGCGTAAGACTTTCCATCTGCCCCGGCTATGACACCTGGCACCATTCCGTCTGCCGCAATCGACCCATCATTGATTACGTTGTCCAAAAGGCTCTGTACATCAATAGAGTGCGCCAGTGCTTTTCTCAAGTTTACATTGGAGATATTTTCATCCCGGGTATTAAAATCAATATACCAGGAACCTCCATCCACATAGGACAATACCGCATCCTTACTTATTTTTTCAATCTGGTCAATTTGCTCACTGTACAGACTGCAAAGATCAATTTCTCCCGCTGTAAATGCATTCACCGCTGTGTTTGCATCACCAATCATAGTCAGCTTCACTTTCGGTATCCCAATTGCATCCGCATCATAGTAATCCTCTGACTTTTCTAAAGTAATATGATCGTCATGCACCCATTCTGTCATTGTATAGGCACCGTTTGTCACGATTTTCTCTGCATCCTTTGCATACTGCTCATCCCCGATATTCTCATATGCCTTTTGGTTAACCGGCAAAAAGAACGGTTGGGACAGATAGAACAACGCATTTGCTTCGGTTATTGGATGTGACCACTCTATCTTAAGTGTATAGTCGTCCTCCACCTTTAGCCCAAGCTGTGACTCATCAACCTTTCCATTGTAAAACTCTTCTCCGTTTTTCACATTTTTATAGATATAGCTTGCAAAAATAGACCCTGTATCCGGCTTCATTTGTGTAACCCAGGAATAATAATAATCATTTGCTGTTACAGGCTCCCCATTAGACCAGTTTGCATCTTTTTTCAAATTCATTGTGTAAACAGTCCCGTCATCACTTATATCCCAGCTCTCTGCCAAATCAGCCACTGGCACATCATTCTCATCCAATCTTATAAGTCCTGACATACAATGGGAAAGTACGCAGATTGAAATAGAATCACTTACACGCATGGAATTTAACTCGGTGGGCTCAGAAACAACGTTTAAGGTCACCATATCCTGATCTGGCGTTCCTGGAAATCCGCCTGCACTCTTTGTAGTATCTGTCTCACCGCTTTTTGCCATACCACAAGCTGATAGCGCTGCTGTAACAACGACAGCCATAGCAATTGCCAATACTTTTTTCTTTTTCATCTTCAGTCTCCCTCATTCTTCCTAGTTACTACTCTTCCATATTATCCTCATCCATGATCTTATTAAATGCTTCGACGGACATAGGCTGATAATAATAGTACCCCTGTACATAATCGCAGTCGCATTCTATGAGATATTCAATATGCTCCTTCGTTTCCACACCTTCTGCCACAACTTTCATATGCAGTGAATGAATTAAATCCACCACTGTTTTTATAACCAGCTTCCCGTCACCATTTAGGTTGTTCAGGAAAAACTGCCGATCCATCTTAACGATATCAAGAGGTGCATTCAACAACACGTTAAAAGATGAATATCCGCTCCCAAAATCATCAAGGGAACAAGTGAACCCATACTCTTTGAATTTTGTTATAATCTCTTGCATATGAGCTGTGTCATTCAATGAAATTGATTCCATAAATTCAATCTCTATGTATTCTTTTGGAATATCATACTTCTCAAATATCTCAATGTACATCTCAAAGACACCAGGATTATAAAAATTAGCCTTTGACATATTAAAACTAATGGGAACTATCTTTTTATTGCTCTTAATTCTTTTATCCAAATATTCACACATTTGATCAAAGATATCCAAATCAACTAATTTAATATATTGGTTTCGATCCAATATGGGTAGAAACTTATAGAGAGATATGTTATTTCCCTCCTCGTCAAACCACCGGAGCAATGCTTCTGCACCAACAACTTTTCCCATCTTAGGATCCACCTTTGGCTGAAGATACGCAATAAACTCATAGTTTTTATATGCATCTGCTGTTTTGATCTCCATATCCATACGTTCCATGTATTGAGCATAAAACGATTCATCATAAACTTCAATACAGGTGCTTCGATTGTATAAGGAGTCAGATTCCTTTCGGCATATGCCGGCAAAATTCAATGCTGTTCCAAAGTCCGCTGCATCCCTCTCCAACTGGTAGATTCCCAAAGAATAAAAAATATTTCGATATATGCGGGCATCATCAATTCTATATAATTGCTCCACTGCCATTTGGGCCAATCTGTGGCAGGTTAATTTGTCGATATCTTCATATTGCAGGAGTGTCACAAAATTATCCGCCCCCAAATATCCGGCATACTCCTCTTCCCCAAGAATATCCAGGATAACCTGAAAGACCAGTTCTAATATCTCGTTTGCACCATCAATACCATATTTCGTATTATAGTACCGAAAATTCTTTATGTTCCACAAAACCAGTGCGTATTTTTCGCCTGTCGTGTTCACTTTAACAGCTTTCACCTCATTGTATTTCTGTTCAATGTATGCTGTGTTGTAATGCTCCCTCTGATTATGCAAAGCGTTACACTCCTTTGTTTTTCTGTTTTTTTCTATCTAAGATAATTTCTAAAAAAATCTATAAAATATCACATGTTTTAATAGTTAATTTATTAATATTATACAGAATAAATTGGAAAATTTCAACAAATATTGTGTTCGTAGATTTTACAAGTTTACACATCCCATGCACATGGTCAACGCCTGTTTCCCGCAAGCCTGGCATTTCTTAAAACACCTGTCCAGATTGAATGCGACTCTCGGCAGATATCCAAAGTCCTCCAGCAAAGTAAACAGCGGGAAAAAGATTGCCATTGGCGGCAGCATAACGGATACAACCCACGCCAGTACCCGGTATATTCCAAATATCAGAATTTCATACAGGAGTGTCGGAGCACCCATTTTCTGAAATAGCAGCACCAATTGGTCTTCTAGCAGGAATAATCCTTTGTTCAATAGTTGTGACGGATAATTTGCCCCGGTAATCGTTAGCCAGAAGATAAACAGAAGTACCAGGAACATAATCGGGAAACCACTTAGCTTACTTGTAAATAATCGGTCCAGACGGCGGTCCTTCCGGTTGTAGGATTTATCTTCAAATGCAACCGTATCTCTGCAAAAATCTTCTGCTTTCTTTACGAAGGCAGAGGCAATATCGTCGCTCAGCTGATCTCTTGTAATTTCCGACTTCTCTAATTGAGATTTGATATCGGAAAGGATATTATGTATCTCTTCATTTTCCAGAAGATCATTTCCGATATGCAGCTGCATGGATTTGCGCAGGCAGTCATCAGCATCCAGCAGTCTGGCGCAGAGCCATCTGGTGTTCGGTACGCCTCTGCAGATTTTTTCCACGGCAGGTTCCAGTTGGTGAATGGCATCCTCTATATAATCGGGATAGGACACCAGCGGTTCTGTTTTCTCTGTTTCACTCCAAACATGATTTAGCCCTTCAAATATCTGATCCAGTCCTTTTTTACTTCTGGCTGTTATTCCAATTACCGGAACGCCTGTTTTTTCAGCTAATGATTCCAGTTGTATCTGAATCTGCTTTTTTTTCGCTTCATCCATTAGATTGACACAGATTACCACATTGGTACAGGCTTCCAGAATCTGCAGAACCAGATTCAGATTTCGTTCCAGGCAGGTCGCGTCACACACTACAACTACTGCATCCGGATGTTCAAAGCAGATAAAGTCTCTTGCCACCTCTTCTTCAATGGAATGTGCCATCAGGGAATAACATCCCGGGATATCTACCATTACATATCCCTGATTCCCGTAAGAACAATATCCCTGGGCATTGGCAACCGTTTTTCCCGGCCAGTTGCCGGTGTGCTGCTTCATTCCTGTCAGCTGGTTAAAAACAGTACTTTTCCCTACATTGGGATTTCCGGCAAGTGCAATCACTTTATCGTCTTCTCTTTGTTTTTGAATCACAAGTTCTCTGTCAGCAGAATTCATTCCTGATGATGACCTGTTTATTACCATAAGCCCCTCCTGTTAATCACTGCATTCAACCATTACACTTCCCGCATCCTCTTTACGAAGAGCTATTACAGCACCTCTTATCAAAAAAGCGCAGGGGTCTCCCAATGGGCTTTTCCCCACACATTCAACCGTTGTCCCCTCTATCATTCCTATGTCCTGAAGTCTGCGCCTCATTTCTTTTAAGGAGATCAACTCTGTGATCACTGCCTTTTCTCCTCTTTTTAATTCAGTAAGTTGTACTACATGGGTCATATATTTCTCTCCTTTGGAATATAATTAGAATAGTGCAGTATGATACTATATTCTAATGTATGCTGACAGAAGCCTTATGGTTACACAAAATAAAATTTTTGAATGATAGGAGATGTAATATTATGACTGTAAATGAAAACGTTGCCTTATTTTTAAACTACCGTTTCTTTCAAAAATTATTTGAACACTATTATAGGAAAAAAATTAATACCCCTTGCTTCTTAATGAAGCAGAATGAAAAATGGACGATTGTGACATATAATATTTAAATGATAAATAACTGAGATTCTGACTAACAATATAACGATATAACAAATAAGAACTAAAAATAAGGCAGTTGAAACCGCCTTATTTTTCCGCACCCATATTATTTAAAATTTCAGCCAGCTCATCTTCAGTCTGAACAAAGCTGTCCACCTCTGAAAGCAGGGAACGAAATGGCATTTCAGCCGTATCCTCTCCATAGATCACATACTGGTCTTTTCCTGCATTTTTAGAGCAGTACAAGGCTTGGTCAGCCCTGCTTAAAAGCTCTGCATATGTCTTTCCTGATTCAGGAAAGACTGCTATCCCTATGCTAACGGAATAATTGTACCCTTTAAATCCCTTACCCAGGGTATTGCAGAGCTGTGAGGCTTTATCCATCATGTCCCGGATGGATTTTATACCGCGAAGAAGTACGATAAATTCATCGCCGCCAATCCTGCCGGTAATATCCGTGCTTCTCACGCAGCCTTTCAATTGTCTGGCGATCTCAACTAACAGTTCATCTCCATAGGGATGGCCGTTACCATCATTTACCTGCTTAAAATCATCTAAATCTATAAAACACAGCGCCGACTGCTGCGTTGGCTCATTTATCAACACTTCACTAATCTTCTCTTCCAGTGCCTTTCTGTTATATAAACCTGTCAATCCATCGGTATTCGCAACTTTCTTCCATTGCTCCAGTTCCTTGTAACGTTGATCCACATTGACCATCTTCCCCATCAAGGTCAGGCATTCACCAGTTTCCTGGTTCCAGATGGAGTGAATATATACATCGAACCATTCATAGGTATCCGCCTTTACCATAAGGCGAATCTGCACTTTACAAGTTACATTCTGGCTGGTAAGTACCATCAGATGTTTGATAAATTTATTCTTGTCCTGGCCATACAGGAATTCACTGCTCTGTATCCAGTGTGTGGCATCCTCTACGATGTTATTCCTACCAAAAATCTCCCTGAATTTCTCGGAAAAACTGATTAAATCCCTCTGCGTATCATAATCAAATACAATATCTCCGGACAATTCCGTAATAATTCTGTATTTTTCCCGTTCAAGCTCCAGAAGCTGTAAGGTACGATCAGAAATGTTAGTCATGTTGGCTGTGGTTTTCTGCACGTATTCATCTTCGTAACCAAATGTACTTTCATATTCATCCGATAAATTCAAAAGAAAACGGTACATCTCATCTGCATTCTCCATAAAGCAATTCAAAAGCCTTGGATTGAACGTCCCGCATTCTCCATTCTGAATCATCTGTTTGGCTTCCTGATGGCTGTAAGCCGGTTTATACACCCGCTCGCTTGTCAATGCATCATAGACATCTGCAAGTGATACTACCTGTGCCCAAATGGAAATCTCATCCCCTTTAAGACCATCGGGATATCCTTTTCCGTCCCAGCGCTCATGGTGGTGTCTGCAGATATCCAGACAATATCCCATAAAATCCTGATTTTGTATATATTTTAGTTTTCTTGCTACTTCACATCCCTTAACGGTATGGGTTTTCATAATCTCAAATTCTTCACTGGTAAGCTTTCCCGGTTTATTTAAAATGGAATTTGATATTGCTATTTTCCCAATATCGTGCATGGCAGCCGCTTCTGAAATGGTATCGATCTGCTTTGCGGTAAGATTGTATCCGGGAAACCTCATAGATAATATTTGTAGTAAAAACTTTGTTATGATACGAATTCTCAGAATGTGCTGCCCCGATTCCATATTTTTAAACTCTATAATACTGCTTAAGGCATCCAGCAGCTGCCGTGTCTGACTGCGCAGCGCCTGTGTCTGCTGTTCTACCAGCTCTTCCAGACTCTCCTGCCTGCTGTATAACGCCAGCACATTTTTTACCCGCCTTCTTACTATATCCGGATTAAACGGCTTCGTTATAATGTCCGTAACGCCCATAGCATAGCCCTTTTTCATGACGCTCTCTGAATTCTCTGCGGTAATCATCACCACCGGAAGACGCTCCAGCAGACTCTGCCTCTGCAGGCTCTCCAATACCCCAAACCCATCAATGACCGGCATTACAATATCCAGAAGTATAATATCTATTTCATGCTTTTTCTGGGTAATTAGCTGCAGCGCCTGTTCACCGTCGCACGCTTCCAGAACATTATAGTTCTGATAAAACATTTCATTGAGGATTGCACGATTCAACTCCATATCGTCGACTATTAAAATGGTTCTTCTTTTTTGCTCCATAGTCCACCCTCTGTTAATCCAGTTTTTGGATTACTTGTACGATATTCGTATAGGTGCTTTTTACCTGTCCAAACAGCTCGGGAATCTTCTCTTCATTACCGGATCTGATACAGTCAACCAAATCAGCACATACTGACTGCAGATTACAAAAGCCTAAATTTCCGGCAACTCCCTTTAATGTATGGGCATTCATTTCTATTCCCTGCATGTTTCCTGCATGGACAGACCCTTCCAGATTTTCAAATGTAGGATCCTGAAGAAATTTTAAAACAAATTTCTCTAATAATTTTTCATTTCCACAAAAACGGTCTTTAACGGCAGAATAATTTTCCTGCCCCAATTCCTCGTACACGTTCTTTATCTCCATAACCTGCTCCAATCCTGTTCACTTTTAATCTATTATAAAGGTGTAAACATGAATAGTCAATGACATTCGGACACAGAGCAGGTATTAACCGCAGTTCCAGCTCTTCCTCAGTAACCAGGATCTGAATCCTATTTTTCACAGTTAAGACAATTCAAACATACCGTTATAAAGCTGATAGTACTTTCCTCTTTGCTCCAACAGTTCCTCATGGTTTCCCCGTTCTATAATGCGCCCGTTTTCCAGCACCATAATGGCATTGGCATTACGTACGGTAGACAGACGATGGGCGATGACGAATACGGTTCTTCCCTGCATCAGTTTATCCATGCCTTTCTCAATCAGCTTTTCTGTCCGGGTATCAATGGAGCTGGTCGCTTCATCCAGAATCAATACCAGAGGATCCGCAATTGCCGCACGGGCTATGGATAATAGCTGGCGCTGTCCCTGGGAGAGATTTGCCCCGTCACTGTGGAGCATGGTCTGATATCCGTTTGGCAGCCTTCGGATAAAGGAATGGGCATTGGCAAGCCTTGCTGCTGCCACCACTTCTTCATGATCTGCATTTAGTTTTCCATAACGGATATTTTCCTCAATAGTGCCGGTAAAGAGGTGGGTATCCTGCAAAACCATAGACAGGGAGTGGCGAAGGTCGTCTTTTTTGATCTGCTTTATATCGATTCCGTCGTAAGTAATTACGCCCTCATCAATTTCATAAAAACGGTTGATCAGATTGGTAATGGTAGTCTTGCCGGCTCCTGTAGATCCTACAAAAGCGATCTTCTGTCCCGGTTTTGCATAAAGGTTTAATTTGTGGAGAATTTCATGGTTATCTTCATAGGAAAAAGTAACATCCTGAAACCGAACATCCCCTCTCATGGGAATCCGGACTTCTTTTCCGTTTTGATCCGGACAGCACCATGCCCAGTGGTGATCCCCATCCATGCCTGGAACAAGGCTTTCGTCCCCATCTTCAGCTACCGGTGTCAGTGTAACATTTCCTCTATCTGTCTCTTCTTCTTCTCCAATGACTTCAAAGATCCGCTCCGCCCCTGCGATTGCAGCCAGTATAAAATTCATCTGCTGGGTAAATTGGTTAATCGGCATTGCCGTCTGACGAACATATACCAGATAACTGGACAAGCTGCCCAGATCCATCAGCCCGCTGATTGCAAAAAGTCCTCCAATACATGCTGAAATTGCATAATTAAGATAGGATATACTTACGATAACCGGCACCATACGGCCCCCGTGAGTCAGTGCTTCCGTAGCAGATGCCCGCAGCTTTTCGTTTCTCTTTTGAAATTCCAGGATGTTTTCTTCTTCATGGTTAAACACTTTTACTACTTTGGCACCTTCCACCATTTCTTCTACAAACCCGTTTAGGCTGCCCAGATATTTTTGCTGCTCTGCGAAGTATTTCTGGCTCTTTTTGCTGCTGTACCGGATAAATGCAAACATACAGATAAACGATACAAAGACAACGAAGCTCAGTCTGGCATTTAAAACCACAATCAAAACAATCGTTCCGGCAGTGACAATGAAGCTTTGTATAACCATGGTAAAACTATTGTTCAGTCCCTCCTGTACAGTATCCATGTCATTGGTAAACCGTGACATTAACTCGCCATGGGTCTTGGCATCAAAGTATGCCAGGGGGAGGTTCTGAATCTTGCTGAACAGATCGCTCCTGATCTCTTTTACCATCTGCTGTGCGGTTCTGACCATCAGCTGGGTATAACCAAAGGTACATAAAACCCCGGTGAGATACATCACCCCCATAAAGACCAGCATCTTAATCAGCCCGGGTATGTCTCCCGGTACAATATAATCGTTCACAATGGGCTTTAGCAGATAAGTACCGTATATATTTGCTCCCGCCGATATCACTACCATTACCGTTACCAGACAAAGAGCAAAAATATGGCGTTTAAAATAACGAAGCATCGTCTTCAACGTTTTCCTAATATTCCTGGGCTTCTTATATCCGATTACTTTTGCCATTATTTATCAGCTCCTTCCTGTCCTGAAGCATATACTTCCTGATAAATGGGATTCGTCTTAACCAGCGTCTCATGGGTGCCTACCGCATCAATATGCCCGTCATCCAATACGATAATCTGATCTGCATGTCTGACAGAGCTGATTCTCTGGGCAATAATAATCTTCGTGGTATCTCGTAGCTCCCGTTCCAGTCCGTCCCTTATCTTCTTTTCCGTAGCCGTATCCACAGCACTTGTGGAATCATCCAGAATCAATATTTTAGGACGTTTTAAAAGTGCCCGGGCTATGCAGAGACGCTGCTTCTGTCCGCCTGAGACATTGATGCCGCCCTGCCCCAGATCAAAGTCCAGTCCTTGAGGAATCTTGTTTAGAAATTCATCCGCGCATGCAATCCGGCATGCCCAGTCGATTTCACTGTCATCCGCTTTTTCATTACCCCAGAGAAGATTATCCCGGATCGTTCCGGAAAATAACGTATTTCTCTGTAACACCATTCCGATTGCTTCTCTTAAATGCTTCATGGGATATTCTTTAACATTGATGCCATCTATCCTGACACATCCTTCCGTCACGTCATACAGCCGCGGTATCAGCTGTACCAGGGAAGTTTTTGCAGATCCCGTACCGCCAATAATTCCCACGGTCTGGCCTGCTTCGATATGAAATGTAATATCACTTAGCACGAATTCTTCTGCTTCCACCTTATATTTGAAATTGACATGTTCAAAGTCAATGCTTCCGCTTCCCACTTCTATATCCCTTGCCAGGTCATCTCTGATTTCACTCTGCTCTTCCATAACTTCCTGGATACGGCCTGCACTTGCAATACTCCTGGTAAGCATCATAAATACGTTGGACAGCATCATCAGCGAATTCAGGATCTGCAGAACATAGCTTAAGAAACCGGTCAGTTCCCCCACCTTCATACTGCCTGCATAAATCAGATTGCCTCCAAACCACAGGATTGCTACAATGGTAAAATACATGACAAACTGAAAACATGGCATATTAAGCATTGCGGTGTGGAATGCTTTTTCGCTGGTAAACTGTAAATGATCGTTTACCTCTTTAAACTTTTCTTTTTCGTAGTTCCCACGGACAAAGGACTTTACAACCCGGATTGCGATGAGGTTCTCCTGGGTTACCCGGTTTATCATATCTACAGCTTTCTGCATTTTCCCATACATAGGACGCAGCTGGCGGATGATGCAGATCAGTGCAGCCGCCAGTATGGGAACTGCTGCCACAAATACCAGCGCCAGCCTTGCATTAATTACAAAGGACATGGTGATCGCCATAACCAGCATGACAGGAGCACGTACAGCCGGACGAATGCCCCCACTGATGGCATTTTGCAGAACCGTTACATCACTGGTCAGCCTTGTTACCAGTGACGAAGTAGAAAAACGATCCATATTCCCAAAAGAAAACTCTGAAAGCCTGCGATATTCTTCACTGCGAAGCTCTGCCCCAAACCCCTGCCCCGCCAGTGCCGCAAACCTTGCATACAAGATTCCCAGCACTAAAGATAACAGAGCACACAGCGCCATCAGAGAACCTTTCAGAAAGATATAAGGAACATCCTTATTCACCACGCCCACATCAATAATATCCGCCATTATCATGGGAATAATTAATTCAAACATCGTTTCCAGTACAACACAAAGGCAGCTGATGTATAGATATTTTTTATAATTATGAAAATATCTCATAAACTTCTGTATCATTGTCTGTTCTCCTTTCCGGCTATTAACCGTTAATATTTTCATACATCCGGTTTAAAAAGTTACGATATTGCTCCTTTTCTTCCTTTGTAAAACCATTAAGGCTTCTTTCATCTGCTTCTTCACAGATTTTTTCCCACTTTTCAAGAGATGCAAGCCCATCCTCTGTCAGTACAATGTGAAATGCCCTGCGGTTTCCTGCTACATCCATACGTTTTATCAATCCGTTCTTTTCCATTGTATCCAGCATCTTGGACATGGTAGCCGGCTCCACATTGCAGAACGCCGCCAATTCCTTCTGCATACAGGCTCCATGGTCATAGAGATAATGCAGAACTTTAGGCTGCCCCACACAAAGCCCCGCTTCCAAAAGCCTTGGACGGATCATATTCCTCTGTGCATGAAAGGTTCTGGCGAGCAGCAGATGGAAGGAATCTTCTTTCCTATCTATATTCATTAGTAATGCCTCCTATCATTAGTTATCTAACTATTAGTATACTAACTATATTCCTATCTATCGCCGGAGTCAATACTCCTTTTAAAAATGCCTGATTTTGCGCCGGATGGCTAAAAACCAATAAAAAACGGGCATTTAAGGAAAAATACATCAGTATTTCTCCGCAAATGCCCGCGTAACGCCACAAAGTGTCTGATTCACCATTACCCCACACAATTCATAGCTATTCCTACCGGGGTAACCAGAAATGGATTCTCCGGCTTAATCGTTTTGATTCCTGTTTTTTTCTCAAAGATTTCCTCTATTCCAGTAAGGCAGCAGGTTCCTCCGCACAGGTAGATTGCTTTAATCTTCTGGTCATGGATATATTTATTAACGATGGATGCCATTTTTTCAAATACCGGTTTTACCACCGGGAAGATTTCATTATGATTTTTGTAATCCTGTTTCATAACCTCCGCTTCTTCGAATGAGATATGGTATCTTCCGGAAAGTACCAGTGTTACATGTGTTCCTCCGGTTGCTTCGTCCTGTATTTCTTCAACTTTGCCATTTTTAATAATTGCAAGACCTGTTGTACCGCCTCCGATGTCTACGATAACGCCATCTTGAATCTCGTAGACCGAGTTTGCGGCGGATGGCTCATCACAGACGCGAATGACCTCGAATCCCGCTCCTTCTGCCACATAGGTATGGGTCTTTAAACTGCTCTGCGTACCAGCCGGCATGGCAATGGCGCATTGAGTCAATTCACATTTCAGGCGTTTTTCAAGCTTCGCTTTTAATTTTTTTACAATCTCAAGCGCACCCAGATAATCTACCACCACACCGTCTCTAAGTACTCTGGCACTTTGTTTTTCACATGCCACAGGCTGATTATTCTCATCTAAAACGGCAATTACAATATATGCCGTTCCCAGGTCCAGTCCTACTTTCAGCCTGCCCTTGTAGGGAAATGTTTTTTCCTCTGCCTCTGTGACTCGTTTCATGTACGCATTTACTTTTTCTATATTCATCTAAATAACGCTCCTGTAATTACAAAATTTTGTTGATCTGCTCACCCTTTAACCACTGGTCAATATTTCGGAATACAATTTCGGCTCTTATTTCCATGGATTCTTTCGTAGCAAATGCCACATGAGGTGTCACAATGGTATTTTTTGCATGAAGCAGAGGGTGGTCTGTATGAAGCGGCGGTTCCACTTCAAATACGTCAATGCCAGCTCCCGCAATACGTCCTTCATTCAGTGCATTAGCCAGAGCGTCCGAATCCACAACGGGACCTCTTGCTACATTGATAAGTATCGCAGACTTTTTCATATATCCAATTGTCTCCTCGTTAATAAGATGACGGGACTGCTCCGTCAATGGGCAGTGCAGTGCTACTATATCTGCTTCTTCCAGCATTTCTTTTAGTGGCAGATAAGTAATCAGTTCACTGTTTTCTTTCCTGGAAAAACCGTTATAAGCGATGACCTTGCATCCAAATGCACTGCAAAGCTGGGCGGTGCGCTGACCAATTGCTCCTGTGCCTATGATTCCCACTGTTTTTCCTTTTAATTCAAAACCAACCAGTCCATCCTTGGTTTTTCCTTCCCTGCATCGTGCATCCACCTGTGGAACATTGCGAAGAAGTGAGAGCATCATGCAAAGCGTAAGTTCTGCGACGGACTCATTAGAGTAACCGGAAGCGTTGCTAAGGGCAGCTCCCATTTCTTTTGCCGCATTAAGATCCACATGGTCTACACCGGTAAATGCCACATCAATAAATTTCAAATGACTGCAGCCACGGATTACTTCCTGTGTAAGCGGCATGTTCGCCAGTATCAGAATGTCCGCATCCCTGCTTTCTTCCTTTAACACTTCCACATCACTGCTTTTTTCATAAGCCCGGAAGGTATGTCCCGCTTCTTCCAGTGGTTTTACATAACTATTTAATATATCCTCACTGACTGCGAGGGATTCTAACATTACAATATTCATGATATTACTCCTTTATTCTTTTGCATGATTTAAAAATCATAGTAAAGTATACATCAGCCGCCTGCAGAAATCAATATCCCTCCACATCATAATAAAAAGCGTACTGCTGCAATATTCCGGCAAACCCCTGGTATTTTAAAAATGGGAATCCATCCGGGTAATGTCGGTCTAATACTTTCTGGATATGGGTATCTATGGGAAATGCATCAATATGATGCAGAGCAAACAGACATATGCATTCTGCCACTTTTATTCCAACTCCGCATAGCTTCAAGAGCTCTCTTCTGGCATCTTCATATTTTAAATCATAGAGACGGTATAAATCATAACCTCCGCTTACAACCATATCCGCGGTTTTTCTGATGTACTTGTTCCGGTATCCCAGGCTACAGGAGCACAGATCCTCTTCCTGAAGTCCCGCAAGTGCTTCCGGAGAAGGAAAAGTATAGTATGTTTCATTTCTAAAATTCTTTCTTTTCTCACCGAAGGCTCTGCAAAGAGACTCTACACATTTCTTGATTCTGGGAATGTTATTTTGCTGGGATATGATAAAGGTAATCACCATTTCCCACAGTTCCTGGCGGAGGATACGAATTCCACTGCCATACGCGCTTGCCTGCTGCATATATTGGTCCTTACTTTCAATCTGCGCTTTAAATGCCCCATAATCTGTCATGAGGTCAAAGTAAGTTTCCCAGGCTTCCTGAAACTCTTTTTCACTGCAGGAAAAAGTAATTTCCTCCCCCTGCTGTATAATTTCCAGATACCGCCCCCGGGCAATCAGAGAATAGCTTCCGTCTTCTCTTCTGTTCAAACGGAAACACTGCCCGGAATCAGCGATCTGAGCAATATCAAAGTCCTTTATTTTCTTTATCGTTTTGTCTTTCATGTCTCTCCCAAAATAGAGTGTGTCTTAAAATTCATTCCCGGCGTAAAGCAATTTTCAGACACACTCTTTCGCAAGAACGTATGTTAATCGTTGGATTTTAAATGTACAATCTTATTTTTCGTCCTGTTTTCTATTATTTCCAGCTGCCCGATACTCTGGACAAATTTTGCAAAGGTTGCATATCCGTAATCTTTCACCTTAAAGTTATCAAATTTACGGTGGATGCGATTGCCCAGAAATGCCAGTTCCATGCCTTCCCTGCCGCTGCTGCGCACCAGATTAATGGCATATTCCGACAGCTGTTCTTTCTTAATATTATTGTCCTTCATCCGGACCATAATGGCATTGTTATTCTTGGTAAGTTCAAAGCTTTCCATTTCTTCCAGAAACTTGGACAGGGAACTGTATCCATAATTTCGGACATCAAAGTCGGAATATTTTTTCACCAGACGGCTGCCGATTTCCCCAAGTCCTGTCATTCGGTCCTTGTCGTCATTTTCTGTTATAATGGACACAATATCATTCTCAATGACACGCTTGCTGATAATGCTGCTGTCCTCCATCCCCTGCTGGCTGTCTCCCAGACGGTTTCTGCTGCCCAGGGAGCTGTCACTTAAACGTCCCTTATGGACAAATACCTCTTCTTGTGTTTCCTCATCCTGTTCTAACAGAATCTCCAGATTTGTAAATACCGTACAGGCAGCACGGAAAGACCTCGGTGTCTTTTCCTCTCCCATCCCGATTACGTCTTTGCCGGATTCCCGCAGTCTGCTGGCTAAACGCGTAAAGTCGCTGTCGCTGGATACGATACAGAACCCATCCACATTGTTGGTGTACAATATATCCATGGCATCGATAATAAGTGCAGAATCCGTCGCATTTTTTCCAACGGTATTGCTGAACTGCTGAATCGGCATAATAGAATTTTCTAACAGTGCCTGCTTCCATTTCGTTGTCTGGGCACTGGTCCAGTCTCCATATATTCTCTTGTATGTGATGACCCCGTACTTGGTCATTTCATTCAGTATACAGGAGATATATTTTGAAGAAATATTGTCTGAATCGATCAATACTGCAAATGTTTTTTCTTTCATTTATATGTTGCCCTCTTTTCATTTCATATCTTATAAATCAATACACAAAACTTCTGAGCAGCTCTTTTAAGAGCTGTTCCAAATCTGCTTCTGCGCATCCTCCCTCTTTTTGGTCATCTTCAAATCCGCTATAATAGCCATATAGAAGTTCTAATTGCAGCCAACGTCCCTCTTTTACCGCTTTTATCACTAAATCTGCTGCCGCATTATTCTTGTAAACATAGCGGGACAGTGCTTTTGCAATCCCGTCAATGTTTCTCTTATCTAACAACCTTTCTTTGGAGCTCCGATTCAGCGTTTCTGCCAATTCCGGATTCTCCTTCATCATTTCGTCGTAGTCTTTCCATTTTTCCAATCTTCCGATCTTCTCCTTCATTTGGCACTTATTGCGTAATTTTTCTTATATTATTATAATTTAAATAAACGCAAATAGCAATGTTATCTGATGGATTCTTTTATTAAAGTTAATATTTCCAGTCTTTGATCCGTAAAATCAGGAGATTTCTTGCAGAATGAATCTTAACCTTTTCATAAGCTTATCTTCATTTTTTATAAATGATTGCACCTACATTTATTATTGTTTTCTACTCCAAGTATGGTATACTCTTTTAATATAATTTGAAACTAATACATAATATACATACAGAGCGGTTAACAAAATCTCTTAGAGTACTCCCAAAAAGGATGTGATAGCAAGATGTTAAAAACAAAGAAATTTATATTGTCGGAACAGAATGCGGATATGGTTGCAGATCTCATCGTAGAAACGCTGCAGCAGCTTTCTGTGGAACCGGAAGAAATATTAAAGATACGCCTCTCTATGGAAAAAGCACTGGACAGCTGGATGGAAAAAGGGCTGGCACCCAATTCCGGTGAATTAATCATTCAGACCCGTCTGAAAAAAGTGCAGATTACATTAAAAGTACAGGGTAAGGAAGCTAATCCTTATGAACAAAACGACGATGACCAGTTCGGTGATGCATTTTTCAGCCAGCCGTTTCTGGCTGCAATAGGGAGTGGCAGCGGCTGCGGCTATGTCTACTCCAAAGGCATGAACATTGTATCTGCTAACATCAGGCACAAGGCTTCCAATCCATTTTTACCAATTGCAATTGCGGTTCTCCTGGCACTTGCTGCCGGAGTAATCACGCATTACCTGCCATTGGAAGCTTCCGATTTTATACTCAATCAGGTTGCAATACCCGTTTTTGATAAATTTACCGGCATGCTGACTACGATAATCTGCCCAATGCTGTTTTTTGCAGTTGTATGGGGAATCTACCATATTGGAGCACCAAACCGGCTGGGGAGTGAAGGGAAAAAAGTTCTCTGGCACTTCAGTGGGATTCTTATAGGAATGACACTATTAGGTGGGATTGCCGCTGCAGTGTTTACAAAAATTTATTTACCATCAGCAGGATCTGAGGGAATACAGACTGAATCTATATTTCAATTGCTTCTTGAAGCAATTCCGGAAAATGTGATTGACCCGTTTCAGACCGGAAATGCCATACAGATCATTGTACTGGCTATACTGGTAGGCATGGCAATGGTACTGCTGCAGCACCGAATCAGCATTGCCGGACAATTAATGGAACAGTGCAGCGCCATTTCCCAGTGTATTGCAGGTTTCATTGCCGCCATTTCACCGGTTTTTATATTCTTAAGTATTTACCGGCTTATCGCAGGCAATTACATACCACTGCTTTTTAATATGCTGCAAATGGCCGGCGTCTACCTGCTGTGCATGGCAATAGTTTTTCTCCTTTATCTGATATCCGTCAGAATAAAAGAAGGAATTTCGCCAATCCTTATTTTAAAGATAATTATGCCTTCTTCCTTACTTGCCTTAGTAAATGCTTCTTCTAACGCAGCTTATTCCGCTATGAGAAATAACTGTGATAAAAAACTGGGAATCGACCACAGGCTTTCTAAATTTACGATTTCCTTTGGAAGTGTGGTATTTAAACCGGCTGCCGTGGTGCACTTAATTCTCTTAACCGTATTTTGCGCTCAGGCATACGATGTCAAAATAACCGTCGGAATGCTTGTAATTACCATGATCGTATCATTTATACTGGCTTCAGTGGCACCTTCTATTCCAGGCGGATTTCTCTCCGGATATGCCGTTCTGTTTTTACAGGCCGGGATTCCAGCCGAAGCACTTGGATTGGCTGTCATTGCAGATATCGTTATGAACGCCCTGAATGCAGCATTTAATGTATTCATTTTACAATTAGAAGTTTTTCATTGTGCAAAAAGAGCTGATCTTCTGGATACTGAACTTTTACTGAAATCTTAAAATATCATATACACTCATAAGAAACATCTTCCGGTGCATACTAAGTGATATGGCAGACAGCTGCCAGCTAATTACTGTTAATTACGCACTGCGATACCAGTACATCATTACTCGATTATTTATGAAATGCTGTACTGGCTTGTGCATAGAGAGGAGATGTGAATATGGATAATAAAGGTTATAATAATTATGACGTTACCGAGCTTCCCAATTCCTGCAAATCCGTTATGGAACACATGGTAAATGAATTGGAAAAAGAGGAACAAGAGGCAGCAGCCCAGTCAAGCACGAAGAGCAAAAGTAAAAAGAAGAAAAAACATTCTTAAATATTCATATAGCTTTCTGAAAGAGCATCCGGACTATTTTGACCCGGGTGCTTTTCTATAACTTTTTCTATTACTTTTTCCATAACAATTATTTTCTTGTACCATATATTATCATAAAGCAAAAACTTTGCAAAGGAGGTTATATGCTTAAGAAAATTTTATCCGTTCTCTTATCAATAGTGCTTCTTTTTTCCCTCTTTCCTGTTTTTATGGTCTCTGCGATTCCTCCTTCGTCACATCCGCTTTACCGTGGCATTGACGTGAGCTTTTATCAGGAAGACATTGACTTTGAGCAGGTTGCTGACTCCGGTATTCAGATCGTTTATATTCGTTCCAGTCTGGGAGGGGATTATATTGATCCTAAATTTGAGGACAATTACCGTAAAGCATCTGCAGCCGGACTGTCCATTGGCTTTTACCATTATGTAACGGCAAGAAGCATTTCCCAGGCTCAGTACCAGGCACAATTTTTTGTAAATACTATTTCGGGCAAAGATTTTGACTGCCGGCTGGCAATGGATTTTGAAGATCTCCAATATCTCACCGATACAGAAATAAATGCCATTGGATTAGCATTTATACAGACCGTGGAACAGTTAAGCGGCAAAAAAGCCGTAGTCTACAGCGATTCCTACAATGCAGGCTACTCATTTAGCGGAGCCGTTACCAACTACCCCCTCTGGGTGGCGGAATACGGTGTGTCCTCTCCTTCCGACACTTCAAATTGGAGTTTCTGGGTGGGCTGGCAGTACTCGGATAACGGCAGCGTACCGGGAATCAGTACGGCTGTGGATCTGGACTATTTTACCGATGGCATCTTTTTAAACGGCAGCGGAACGGTTACTCCTGTTTCGCCCCCGCAAAACCCCTCTACTTCTTATGTGGATTATGAGGTAAAGCCAGGAGATAACCTTTGGAATATTGCCCATCTCTATCATACCAGTATAACAGCGATTGCAAATGAAAACGCACTGTCAGACCCAAGCCTCATCTATCCGGGTCAGATTCTGCGCATCCCCATAGAGGATAATACTCCGTCTGACCAGACTTACCTGACTTATTCGGTAAAACCGGGAGATACGCTCTGGGCAATCGCACACCAGTATCATACCAGTATCGGTGAAATTGTAAGGCTGAATCAGCTTCAAAATGAGAATCTGATCTTTCCTGGGGAAAAACTTAAAATTCCCTGCAAGCCCAATTGTATTTCTCAAAATCCGGTTCAGTGGTATACCGTTAAAGCCGGTGATACGCTCTGGGCAATTGCGATCAGATACCATACCACAATCAGTGCTCTTGTTTCCGAAAATCATATATCCAATCCCGGATTGATTTTAGTTGGACAAAAGCTTAGGATTCCTTAGCAGCATGGAAAAAGCGCCTGCCCCATTGCTTATCTTGCAATGAAGCAGGCGTTCTGCCAATTATTTATTTCAACTTTACACAGCCTCTGATCACTCGTTCATTCACACTCATGACGAAATCTTCAATTTTCTTTTTATCCGGCTCATCCGGTAAAGAAGTGTTCTTTGCCGCATCATCCAGACGCTTTTCATAATCCGCCAAAATATCATAAAACTCATCCCGATACATGCCGTCTTCTCTTTGAAATGCCCCGTTTCTTACACTCATAAGCAGATCATGCTCTTTTTCACGGTAAGTACAGACCTCTTCTTTTTCCAGGATATCAATTGCCATCATGAAGAGGCGAAGCAGATGCATCGCATGTTTATTCAGATGCGCCTCATCCTTTTTATGATTACGTTTCCCGATCTTGTCATACTCTTTCACCACATTGTTCATCTCACACCAGATATTGCGGTAATCTCTTAATGGATAGTGGGTGAAATGGGCATCCATGAATATCTCCTGCTCAAATTCCGGATTTACCGCCTGATCCAGATATATGTTCAGGCTGCCATTTGCAAACTTTGCATAACGTTCTTTGAAATTGTACATGGAGTTTTCTACAGAACGCAATATATGCTGTTCTTTTTCAGCCTGGGGCATTGTATCCCTGGCAAGTGCATTTTGAAGGCGCCTCAGCTGCTGTCCGGCATAGCCGCCAAAGGAATGAATGGCACGTTTAGATAAAAATAACTTTTTATGATCCAGCAATTCCTGCCCTATTGGTGACAAATACAGATAATGCTCCTCCTTTAATCCCAGCATTTCGCAGGTATTGGGATTGCAGTCCATTAATAATTTTATAATCTTATTGAAAGTGTAAATGGTCGTATCGGTTTTACTGTCTACATATTGATCATAACTTCCAAGACCAATCAGGTCTGATTTACGATTGACCGCAATCCCGCGGATATCATAATCACTGAATTCATTATTTGTACCGTAAGCATAACTTCCGGCAACAGAAAGGAGAATCAGGTTTTCCCCCAGATGCTCGTCCTGCCAGAGAAAATCATACTCCGGCGTATGTATCAGTTTTTTAAAGTTCATGGCTGCCACACAAATCTCCTTTCCATACATTTTTTCATTCATTTTTCATTTATTTTTTCATTCATTTTATTCATTCTTTTATTCATTTCTGCTATTTATTAACATTCATAATTCCTTCAGTCCGTTTATTTCTCCGCTCATGATCAAAGGCAGATTTTTCTTTATTTTTTCACTTGTCCAATCCCACCATTTTAATCTTAGCAGCTCATCCACTGTCTCGCTGTCGAAGCGCATTTTAATCTTTCTTGCCGGAACTCCGCCCACGATTGTATAGGGGGGCACATCTTTGGTCACTACTGCTCTGGTTCCAATTACTGCTCCGTCACCAATATGAACGCCTGCCATAATAATCGCATCATATCCGATCCAGACATCATTTCCAATCACAATATCTCCCTTGTTATCCCAGGCGTCCCTCACATTTTCCTTCTTCAAATCCCATTCTTCAAAAAAGATAGGAAATGTATGATTCGCAAGAGACCCCATGGCATGATTGGCACTGGTGAACAAAAACCTGGCTCCACAGGCAATGGAACAGAATTTACCAATAACCAGCCGGTCCTGATTAATCGGATAGTGGTACAAAACATTGTTTTTTTCAAAATCTGCAGGATCCTTTTCAAAATCATTATAGATGGTGTATTTTCCCACTTTGATATTGGGGTTTGATACCACCTGATCTAAATACACGGTTTCATTATCATTACTTCTTGGATATTTTTTATTTACTGGAATAGTCATTTCAAATCCTCCTGTTATATTATCGGGTCTTCTCTTTTTCCATTCCAGTTTCTGCAATACAGCGTTTCACCCAGCTTCGCCCCCTTAAACTTTTCCAGTTTCTGTCAAGCATGACTCTAAATTTTCAAATTATATTTATGCTACACATTATAAGATATTCTGACTGATTTGCCAAGGGAATATAGAAAACTCCTGTCATCAATTAAAAACATGCTTTGATACATAAGATATTTATTTATGGCAAAGATAAATATGGAAAAATAATTAATTGGAGGAACCAACATGCATTTAGAGCCAAAATTTATCATCGATAAAGAAAACCATCTCGTCCTGGAAGTAATCAGTCCTGGCAATCCCACCTCATCTTGTACCTGTCAGGATTTTACGGAATTAAAACCCAATACATCTGAGGGGGCTTCCGAAAAACATCTTCCTATTATTGAAATTAACGGAAATCAGGTAACCGTCAAGGTTGGCAGTATTTATCATCCCATGACAGAAGAACACAGCATTGCATGGGTGTATCTGCAGACTAAAAAAGGCTGTCAGAGAATCAATCTCTGCCCAACCTGTGAACCTGTGGCGAACTTTGTATTAGCCGATGGCGACGAAGCCATTGCAGCTTATGCTTATTGTAATCTGCATGGATTTTGGAAAACAGAAGTTTAAGAAGGCAACCAGAAAGTAGAAATCCCGAAAGCAGACAGAAAAACATTGACACTGTCTGCTTCCGGGATTTTCATATCAAACACTAATTCACATTTCTGGAATTGAAGTCTACCATAACACGTGTTACTTCTTCAATATATTCTTCTTTTAACAGTAATAACAGCTTTGGCATAAATTCCTCCAGGTATTCCTTTGTCAGCTTACCCTGATCCATTCTATAAAAACTGTCCGTAAGAAGACCTTTTGCCTCTTCTTCACTTCCGGGTTCCACCCGCTCCATAATAAATTCCAGGAAGCGGTTTTGCCCCTGCTTTTGGTTTTCATTTTCCATATCGCTTACTTTTTTCCTCTTTCTATCAATGATGATTCTTTTTATTATTTGCCGTTCTACTGTTCTCTATACTCTAACATCTCCTCCATCTTTTTTTTATCAATGGCTGTCAGTTCCACCCAGGCAGGTCGAAATCCACTTCTTATTGCATTACGGACAGAGCCGATGTTGGACCACGCCGCACAATAAAATGGCACCTTGCCGCGATTCAATACCTCCATCGCCAGCCTGCTTGTCAGAGCCGAGGCAATGCCCCCTTTCCGATAATCAGGCAAAACATCGATGCCGATCTGCCACATCGTATCGCAGTCTGCAGAACATCCCGCCATACCAATCATTTTTCCTTTATCAAAAGCTGCCGCAGCCAGCACATCCAGATGCTTTCTTTTCTCACATAGGGCATTGCTCCATGCTGATATATAAAGATCTGTAAAATCCTTCTGCTCCAGGATACGGATTTCATATTTACAAGGCAGTTCTGCCACCCTGTCCACATCAGGCAAAAAATATTCAGCCATATAGCAAAGTGCCTTACCATATTTATCAAACTCTTTTGAAAGCACATGGATAGCCGGCGTTTCAAAGCAGTGCTCCCGTGGAAAGCGATTGATATAATTGGCAACAAAATCTTTTACTCTATCGTCAACAGAAGCCACAATATTATTTCCATACGAAACTAAATTACTAAAAAATGGCAGTTCCAGATATCGCCTGGCATTATTGTTTACTTTAGAAATAACAACTCTATTGTTTTTCTGCATAAAATCCTCTGCACTGCAATTCAGGTCTATGGCTGATTGCAGCATGGCTTTTTCCATGATTTCTTTATTGGTCATAACTTCTCCTTTTCAATCCATATCTACATATTATCGGCAGCTTATTTTAAGGCCGTTGGTTTGTCTATGTACCTCATCTATAACCATTCTAATATATCCGGTAAACAATGTCTATTGATGAATGTTCATTTTACCGTTTCATCTTCCGTTTCATCTTCGGTTTCATTTTCTGCTTTATTTTCTGCTTGCACATAAAATGAGACAGAACTATAACAGTTCTGTCTGATCATAGAGTTTAATTATTGAAGCTGCATGAACTAATAAAACTTCTTCTGATATGCATTCGCCATTTTAAGCAAGTTTTCCGCCTCTTCCTGAGAATTAGCATTTATTGTATACATTACGCCTTCCGGTCTCAAATTTTCTAACAGCACCTTTAATTCCTCTGGCCTTACCTCGATCTGAATCATTTTTCCTGCATCCTGGATTTTGTGCAAAACATCCATCCAGTGAGATGCCCCAGGCTGTCCGGCACCATATACCCATTGGATACCTTTTAATTGATCAATTTTCAACAGACGGTCTAAATGTTTCAGTGCATCTGGTCCGTCCAGATGATAGATGCTGGCATCTAAGAAATTCAGTTCTTCTTCCAGTTCTTCCACTACCAGTTCTTCATACATCTTCTCTGAAATCATACAGGAAAAATCACAGCAGGTAGGATACCATCTTTTTTCATGCCATATTCCCATCCAGTTAGTGCAACCTTTTTGATAGGTAGTGGTTAAATCATACAACTCTTCATATACCTGTTTAAATCCATCAAGAAGATCCATCACACCTTTTTTGATAAAGTCGGGATTATCCAAAGTATCTATGCAGAGTTCCTGTGGACCGCGCATGGAAACCAAACCATCCAGCCCCGGATGTATATCAGTAATGCCTACTAAGTATTTATCTTTTCCATCTTCTACTGCAGCTTTTGTCATTTCTACCATTTTCCGGTAGTACTCATTTTGGTTCTGAAGTAAAAATCCATGATATTCCTCAACATTTTCATCACTCAAAAATGGAATGGACCAACTGGTATCCTCTCCAAAAGCAAGTTCCGTACCATAACAAGCTGCAAAATAATCTGGTCCCAGATTTGGATTCAATGCCGGAAATGCCTCTCCTCCGTAATAAGTATTCTGCATTTCCCAATTATTACTCTTGATCATATATTCTGTATCCATCCATCGTTCTTTTAAAGTAGAATGATTACCCGCCGCTCTCATCTCTGTATAATTTTTAGGAGCACGGATGCTCAATATGGGCCTGTCATGATTTTCTAAAGCCCAATACTCCTGATAACGTTCCTTTATCTTATCCCAATTGTTACAATATAGCATGTTTTCTCCTCCGCAATCCTTTTTTTAATTGTGTAAATTACCTTCTTTGCACAACGCCTGTCTGATATTCTGATGGTGTACAGTTACAGAACAGCTTAAAACGTTTACTAAAATAAAACTGATCTGAAAATCCGATCATTTCAGCAATTTCACTGCATCTGTATTGATCATTCTGCAATAATTCTTTCGCTTTTTCTATCCGAATCTCTTCTAGCCTCTGCATAATAGTCCTGCCCGTCTGGGTCTTAAAAACTCTTCTTATATAGCTGTTTTCAAAAAATAAATTTTCAGCTATATTACTAACCGACAAATTCACTTCACTGTAATGGCTCTGTAAGTATTTTTCAATTTTGGTAACCAGGATTTCTTTCTTACTGCTAATCTGTATATAAGTACAGTCTGTCAGCATTTCATATACATAATTCTTAATAATATCTTTTACCTGATGACTGGAAAAACAATCTTTTAATTCTGTTATTATACTATCTTGTGTCTGCATATAATCCGAAAGCTGATTTTCTGTATTATAATGAAAATAGGAACGGACACCTATCGAAAGGGAATTATATATGGAAATTACATATTGAAATGAAAACATCTGGTTTTCTGATAGTCCAAACATTTTTTCTATAATCGCATCTACTTTTGCATACTCTCTCATTTCAAAATACTTTATAAGTAAGTTTACATCCTGCGTACTGTAAAAAGTAATTCCTTTGCTTAAATTCTGTATATCATTAAAACAGGCTATTTTTTCATTCACCTTAATAATGTTTTCAAAAACCATCTGTGCCTGTTTAAAAGAATTCTGTAATTGATCCAATCGTGGTACAATATTCCCCATGGCAACTGATTCAAGCATATACGCTGCTTTATCATTTAAAATCATATGATAGGTCTTTTTCAATTCATCCATTGTTCTGTCACTGGAATTCAATACATTTACAAGGGTAATACAGCTCCCATCATTTCTCAGGCAAAAGTTCTCGACGCCTGTATCATTTAAATAACGATTCAATAGGTTCCTAATTACAGAAAGATCATAATTTGCATAACCCTTTCTTATTTTTATCATGGTAACAAGTGACGGCGAATTTGTCTGAGCTATTTCCTCATTTGAAATCTCCAAATCAGGCTGGAATTCTATAATTCCCCTTAGGAATAACTCCTGCTGCATCTGTTTATTTTCCTTTGATTTCTCAATGTCTTCTATACATTTGCACAGTGCCTCCTGCAGTTCTTCTCCGTCAAAAGGTTTTAAAAGGTAATCAAAGACATTGAGCTTAATTGCCTGATGTGCAAAAGAAAATTCATCATAAGCTGTCATAATAATTACCCGTGTTTCCGGGTTCCATGACTTTATTACCTCACATGCCTCAAGCCCATTCATTCTGGACATATTGATATCCATAAATATAATATCCGGTACTTCTTTTCTTATAGCCTCCAGTGCTTCCTCCCCATCTTTTGCATATCCGCAAATAGTACAATGCACCGCATTCCAATCTATAATCTGGCTGAGATAATCCAGATAAATGCTTTCATCATCAACCAACAGCACTTTATAGTTCATGATCATCACCCCTTTTTAGATTAATACACAAGACTATGCAGGTGCCAATGGGGGTATCCTCTAACTGTATACAGGTACCTTCTCCATAAAAAATCTTTAAACGTTCCGACACGTTTTTTAACCCAAAACTTTCTAAATCCGTCTCACGTTGTTCCCCTGATAATATCATCATAAATTTATCTTGACTAAGGCCTATGCCATCATCAATCACACGGATATAAGCCCACTCTTCTTCCAGTTCTCCCGTTATCAATATATGGCCCTTTCCGTTTCGGGGTTTGATTCCGTGGTAAATTGCATTTTCCACCAATGGCTGCAAGGTTAATTTGGGAATTTGTAATGCACTTAATTCCTCAGGAACGGTAATAGAATAGCTTAGGCTATCCTGATAACGGACCGTTTGGATGTCCAGATACTTTTGCAATGCATCCAGTTCCTGGTCCAGCCCGACCCAATCCAGTCCTTTATTCAAAACAAGGCGGTAATATCCAGCCAGAAGCTTTATCATTCTGCTGGCGTCCGCATGGCGTTTCATACTATTCAGGCAAAATATAGTATCCAGTGTATTATATAGGAAATGCGGTTTAATCTGAGCCTGAAGGAGTGCCAGTTCTAACCGTCTCTTTTCCTTCTTCTCATTTGTGATATCTTCAAATAACTGATGATTCATATCAACCATCTGATTGAAACTGGAAATCAGAATGCCTTCTTCATTATGGGTATCCATGTCCGGCAGTTTTTCCGGCAAAGATTTCGTGAATTTTCTCATATGTTCCGATAATGCTGAGATTGGTCCGGCTATATGTCTGGCAATCATGATTGTAAGCATATAAAACACCATAAGCAGCACCAAACTGATCCCAATGATCACAACGGTTATATTGTTTACATCAGAAAGCATGGATTTTACATCTAAAACTGATACCAGATTCCATAGGTCATTGACTTTATATTCACTGCTGTAATAGTTTTTTGTATCAGATATTTTATCATCTAACTTACTGATCATATTTTCAGAATAATCCAGTTGAGAATCATAAGATGAGATTCCTTTAATACCGCTCATAGCATCACGGTCATCACTGGAAATCATCATTTTATTATAATCCAGGAGATAAAACTCCACATCCTCACTACTATTCTCATTTCTATAAATTTCATAAATATTTTGCTCATCCAGTTCCAGAATTACATAACCTATATCCGTATTCTCCTTTACATCACGCAGAATCTTCACATAATGCAGGCTGAATTCAGAAAACGCTGATTCCATTTGCAGAGAATAATACCATTGTCCGGTAGTCGATATTCCCATTGAGTCAAACTGCTGAATTAAATCGTCATTGCGGTCCGAACTTATGTAAGAACGGTTTCTGTCCTTTTGATAGAGGTCCCCATTTCTATACAATACAGCAATCTGGCTTACATCAGGAAACATGAGGAAGCTATTTTCAATAATATTTAATATTGTCTGCTTGGTTGCACTGTCATATAAATCGGGATACAACGAATTATTTTTTTTCAGACCTACGGTATTGTTTATATTCACAATAACACTGTTACAGCAGCTATTCAGATTCGTTGACAGCATACCGATTTGCTGAACGACCAGATTATCTTCATAATGCCTTCCCTGAATGAGTTTTTCGTACATTTGATCCTTGTAAATTCCTCGCAGCCCTATAATGACACATATTGCAAACACTGTAAAAAAGATAAAAAACGAATAACTGATTCTCTGTTGAATCATCATATTTTGTAATCTCTTTTTCATTCATTCCCTCCATTTTTCTTATCGCTGTATTAACATTATCAGAGCATGCTAAACATGCTCTGATACCTGCAATATCAATTACACTCCAATTGCCCAAGCTTGATCATGCAAGTTAATATCACCTAATATTATAAAGGGATTGACGTATCCCGACAATGAATTTAATTCTTCATTCCGGAAAAAGCCATTGCATCACTTACTTTGTTGCTGAAAAATACATATAACAAAATTACCGGAAAACTTGCAATTACCAACGCTGCACCTACGGGTCCCCAGTCCGTGGAAAACTGTCCGTAAAAACCCGCCATTCCCAACGGAAGTGTCTTCAACTCATTTTTAGTTATTAAGATTAATGCCAGGCTAAATTCATTCCAATGGGAAATGAACTGATAAATCACCAGCACCGAAACCGCTGACTTCATCTGAGGCAGTATGATACTGAAAAAGGTTTTACAAAAACCCGCCCCTTCGATGTATGCCGACTCTTCCAGCTCAATCGGCAGGCTTCGGTAAAAACCATACAGAACCATAACTCCGAACGGAAAGCTAAGAGCAACATAGGGAACAATCAAGGACCACAATGTATTTGTCAAATGAAGATTTTTAACCATAACAACAAGAGGTGTCATGACTGCCTGTATGGGAATGAACATCCCGGCAATTACCATGGAATGTAATGCTTTTGTAGTCCGTACCCGCACTCTGGACACAACATAAGTAAACATCAGGCAAAAAAGGATTCCCAGAAACATCGCAGCAAGTGAAACCCAAATGCTGTTCTTAAAGTATAAAAGGATATCGAATTGTGTTACTGCCTTGATGTAGTTTCCCCACTGTGGGACAATTGGCGGTCCAAATGGATTTGTCACAAATATTTCTTCATTATTCTTCAATGAATAAAAACCCATCCAGATAACGGGATAGAGACATATCGCCCCATATATTACCATAATTACATATACCATTATCCTGGAAGATTTTATTTTTTTCTCTGAAGCTTTTATTTTCTTCATGTTTAGCCTCCAAATCAGTTAATACTGTACATCAAAACGTTCTGTTAATTTATTAATAATAAGCATCATCCCAACACAGATAATTACAATAACTACTGCTATAGCACTTCCATAACCATATTTTTGAAGACTGAATAATGCCTTATACATCATAATCGGCATTGTATAACTGGAATTACCGGGACCTCCTCCAGTCATCAGGTATATCATTTCGAATGCCCTAAATCCATATGTAATGCACATAACCACACTGACCTTAATCGTAGACACTGTTAATGGAAGGGTTATATGAAAAAATTGCTGTTTTTTATCTGCCCCATCAATCACAGATGCCTCATAGTAAACATTAGGTACATTTTTCATTGCCGCATAGATAATCAGCATATGGTATCCCATTCCTTTCCAGGATTCTGCTATAACAATTGCAATGATACCTTTTACCGGTTCATTTAGCCAGTTCTGCTTCCAATCTGAACCAAATAAACCAGCCATTTGGTTTACCAGCCCAAAATCCCCATGGTAAATAGAAATCCACAGCTGTGCCACAACAGACACCGACAATAGAACCGGAAAGAAATATATATCCTTAAAAAACCGCTTTCCTTTTATCCTGAAGTTTACTAGAAAATATGCAAGAAGTGTTCCAATTCCAATTTGATATACAGTCAGTATTGCCGAATATAAAAGGCTGTTACGAATGGAAATCTTCAAATCTCTGGATGCAAATAGGCGCTTATAATTATTTACTCCATTAAAAACGGCTTTATTAATGCCATCCCACTCGGTAAAGCTCATTGCCGCAGATTGTATCAGAGGAATAACTATAATAATGGAAAATAAGATTACAACCGGTGCAACAAACAGAAACATGGCCGCTTTTTTCTTTTTAAATAACGGATTCATCATCTAACCCTTTCTTCCCTGCAAAATATTTTACCTATTCGCCAAGTGCCATAGAAATTCGCTCCTCAAGGTCTGCGATATAATCTTCCGGAGTACTCAACCCCGTAAGAAGAAGCTCGCATGCGTCCTCAAGACCAGTAATCAGCTCCTGATTGTCTAAAGCCCATTCATATTTGGTGGTCGATTCTATCTTGTCCAGGTTGTCAGCATAGGACTGGTAAGATTCTGCTCTTGGCTCTAACGGCTCTACTGGTTCTTTTCTTACACTGAGAGAACCAAGTTCAGCATTCGCAATATCTCTTGCCTCTAAAAATGAAATCAATACTTTTTTTGAATATTCCACATATTTTCCTTTTGCGCTTACCCCATATCCTCCCATTGCTCCGCTTCCTCCGGATTTGGTCCAATGAACTTCCTCTTCTTTTCCTGCATCCGCAAAAGGATTATATTCAAAATAACCTACTTTATCGCCGTATCCCCCAACTGCCGCATCATTGAAGAACCAACTTCCATTAACAAGCATTCCAGCCTGTCCTGTTTCCAATAATTCAAAAGCCTGGCTGGCATTTGTATTTAATGCACCTTTACCAATTAATCCCATGGATACCAGCTCAGAAAGTTTCTCAGCTGCTGCCAGATATTCGGGGTCGGTTACTTTTGCGGTTCCATCATCCAGTCCTGTAATGCCCAATGGCTGGCCTTGCCCAATGACTGCCATATCATACATCTGAAGCCCTGGCCATTTCTGCTGTGCAAACAACGCCAGTGGTATTATTCCGTCCCCGCTTAATTTTTCAACCACATTTTTAAACTCTTCAAAATTTCTGGGTTCACTTAGACCAAGCCTTGCAAATACTTCTTTATTATAAAAGATCAGGCAGCACTCCGGTATAGTAGAAGAAACAGCATAATAATGTCCGTCAGCCGATTTTTTCACTTCAAAATTTCCATCCAGATATTGATCAAAGTAACCCGTCTCTTCAATAGCATCATCTAATTCCGCCAGATCCCCTGACTTCACCAAAAGATCTGTTAACTGTCCGGTGCATTCAAATATATCCGGTAATTCTCCAACAGCGGCTCTTGTCTTCAATACACTTCCATCCGAATCTGTACGGTGTTCAATATTGATCTTTAGATCCGGATAAGTCTCTTTCATTATTTCCAGCGCTCTGTCAACCTGTTCAATAGCACTGTCAGCATAATAGGTATAGAGTGTCAATTCCGAAGGAATATCCCCCTCGTTTTTCTCACCGGCTGTTTTATTGGCAGTTTCGGATTCCTCACCTGTTTTTTCTGCAGCACTGGCAGATTCTTTCGATACCGCTTCTGTCCCGGCGGACGAATCCCCTTTCGAGTCAGATGTTTTTGTGGCAGAACCGCCCCCTGCTGCCATTATGGAAATAATCCCCCCCCCCCCTCCCTTTATTGATACCACAACTGCCACTGATAACAATTTTACTAATATCCCTTTTTTCATACTCTGCTTCTCCTTTTCATTTTATCTTTTCTGTTACTAGTGTACCAACTAGTTCGGTATACATATCTTACCAGATTTATATTTAATTTGAAATGTACTAGCCGTGTGTGAAATGTAATATTTGTGTTTTTTTACTGCCTGTTTCTAAATTGCAATACCGGTCATTTATCTGCCAATCATCACCATTTCATAATCTACAAATAGAGTTTGACATACAGACTGTACGTATGCTAATATAAGACAAGCCAAGAAAATGAGGTAATCCATATGAAGCACAAAGATTATTACAATGATGAATATATATTGGAACTATCGTCGAAACTCTCCTCTGTAATGCCGCACTTTAACGCACAGGATTTTTGCAGTAACTTAGCAGGACATCTTGACGATAAAGAGTTATTCGCAAGATTTGACTTTATTGTAGATGCCATGGAAAAAAGCATGGAAGATCATTATGTGAAAAATATTCAGGCATTTTATGAACTGCTTGGTCCTGAATTATCTAGGTCAGAAGGAATGTTTAACTTTGGATGGTGGCTTTGGCCTATTGGCAGATACGTTGAACGTAATGGAAATAAAAACTGGAAGGTATCTCTGGATTTCCTGAAAGAATTGACAAAACGCTTTACTGGTGAATTTGCTATCCGCCCATTGCTAAAAGAGCATCCAAAGGAAGTGATGGACGAACTGATCCTGTGGACGCATGATGATAATGTCCATGTACGAAGGCTTGCCAGTGAGGGGGTAAGAACACGTTTACCCTGGGGCACAAAATTGCTGTCTGCGTTGGATGAATTTGAGCGGTATACTGAAATTCTCACCAATTTAAAAGATGATCCGGAAAAATTTGTACAAAAAAGTGTTGGTAATAATCTGAATGACTTATACAAAGAATCGCCGCAGAAGGCAGAAAAAATCATTGCACAATGGCGAAAAACACCCTCCGGCAAAGCACAGGAATGGATTATTAAGCATGGAATGAGAAATCAAAACAAAAAATTTAAGGAAAACGATACCGTTTTGGAGATAGAGAAATGAAAAGAGAAGAAGCCAGACAAAAGACAACATCTGCCTTATTAAAAATTGCCAGAAAGCATTTTACACAACATGGATACTATGAGGTATCCCTTGAAAAAATTGCGGAAGAAGCCGACGTAACAAGGGGAGCGGTGTATCACTATTTTAAGAATAAACAAGGGCTTTTCCTGGCAGTGCTGGAAATTGTACAAAAGGATATTGGTAAACATATCGAAAAAGAGGCATCAAAAAGTGATGACCCGTGGGAACAGCTTATATTGGGTTGTCTGGGCTTTGTAAAAGGCGCCAATTCCAAAAACTGCCGGCGTATCCTGCTTATAGATGCCCCTGTTGTGATCGGCTGGGATGCCTGGAGAAAAGCAGACCGGGAAAATTCAATGGATGTATTGCTGGAACATATAGTCCAGTTAGAACAGCTGGGCTGCCTGGCGGATAATGTTGATACGAAGTTAATGACGTATTCCATTTCAGGTGCACTGAATGAGCTGGCTTTAAATTACCCGAGACAGAATATAGGTGAAATTAATGATAAAATAAGAGTCACAATCGAATATATGGTAAATGGGTTTCGAAAAAAATAAATTGATTGTGCCCCTATTTATCCTTACACTGCTAGTGTTACACTAATCGTCCCCTCTCAGCAGTTCAATACTTCACGTACAGCCTCCCTGCACATATCCACCGCTTTATCAATCTCTTCTTCCTGAATGGTCAGCGGAGGGTTAAAATAAATTACATTTCCAAGCGGACGTAAAATTAAGCCTTTCTTTAATGCTTTTTTATAAATCTGATAACCCATGCGCAGCCCGGACGGATAATCTGCTTTCGTCATCTTATCCGGCGTCAGCTCCATGGCGTTGATTAATCCCAGATGCCTGATTTCCCCGATATTGGGATGATCTAAAAATGCTTCTTCCATTTTCTCATTTAAATAAACTGCCCTTTTAGAAGCATGTTCCAGTATTTGATCTTCCCGCAGTATTTTCTGTACCGCCAGCGCTGCCGAACATCCCAGTGGATTACCGCTGTATGTATGGCTGTGCATAAAAGCTTTTCCTTCACTGTAATCGGCATAAAATGCATCATAGATCTGATCTGTTGTTACGGTAATTGCCATAGGCATATAGCCCCCGGTTAGCCCTTTGGATATGCACATGATATCCGGGCTGACTCCTGCATGGTCAAAGGCAAACATCCTGCCTGTACGCCCAAATCCAGTTGCAATTTCATCTGCGATTAACAGTACCCGATATTTGTTGCAAAGAGTGCGAAGTTTCTTCAAATAAACCGGAGGGTAGATACGCATACCTGCACTTCCCTGGAGCAATGGTTCGACAATCATTGCACATGTCTCATCTGCAAACTCTTCAAATGCTTTTTCGGCACGGCAGATACATTCTCCATCACAGCAATCCCTGCATTTACCATAAGGACACCGGTAACAATCCGGCGCTTCGATCCGAATTGTATCCAACAGCATGGGCTGGTAAATCTTAGCATAGAGATCCATACTTCCCACAGACAAAGCACCTATCGTTTCTCCATGGTATCCTTCACTCAGGCACATGAATCTTGTCTTTTTGGGATGTCCGGTCTGATACTGGTACTGGAATGCCATTTTCAAAGCACATTCCACCGCTGCGGATCCATTGTCTGAAAAATTAAATTTACAAAGTCCTTCCGGCAAAATCGCAACAAGTTCTTCACATAATTGTATTGCAGGTTCATGGGTGAAATTTGCAAATATCACGTGTTCAAGCTGGTCAAGCTGATGCTTAATCCCCTCATTTATCCTGGGATTACAATGTCCGAGCAGATTACACCACCAGGAACTTACAATATCAAGATAAGAATTTCCATCCTTGTCATATAAATAGACGCCTTTCCCATGGTCAATTACAATGGGTTTTAGCTCTTCATAGTCTTTCATCTGGGAACACGGATGCCAGATATACTTCAGGTCTTTCTCTGTTAAATTCATGCTACTTCCTCCGTTACTCATACAATTGTACCAGCCTCTCAACTGCGATATCCAAATCAACTGCCCCATCCGCCACACAGCCTAGTACCGGTATGCCGCTTCTGTGTTCAATCATTTTTTTATTGTCCTCTTCCATGGGATCCTGGTGATGGAAATGGTTTAATATAATTCCTTTTACCGGCATTCCTTTCTGTTTCATATATTCGATTGTCAGTACAGCCGCATTAATTGTTCCAAGTCCGGCATCCGCAATGAGAATGGAACTTAGATTCAGCGTTTTTATAATATCCTCCAGCCAGATTTCCTTTTCATCAAAACACACCGGACAAAGGATTCCTCCGCTTCCTTCCATGGTGATATAATCATAATGTTTGCAGAGTTCTTTATACTTTTCTTTTACAACTTCCAGGTCTACCGGATTCCCTTCCAATCTGGAAGCAAGATGGGGTGATAGTGCATTTTCATATACATACGGAATCATTTCTGACAGCTTCATATCGATACCCGAAATCTTCTTTACAAAATCTGCATCTCCTGGTATTAACCCCTTTTCTGTCCTTACATTTCCACTTGCCGCCGCCTTAAAATAAGCCGCTTTTTTTCCTGCTTCACGAAGCTTTTTTACAATGAGGGCCGTAATATAAGTCTTCCCCACTTCAGTGCCTGTTCCCACTATAAATATACTTTTACCCATGATACAACACCGCCTTATACCCTAATTTTTCCAACAGTTCCATGTCCTGCCTGATACTGATCCCGGAAGTAGTAAGCATGTCCCCTGATATCGCCGCATTTGCACCGGAGGAAAAGCACCGCTCACCTTTGTCCGGCAGAAGCCCTCTTCCACCCGCCAGCCGTATGGATGCGTCCGGAACCAGGAAGCGGAAAACTGCAACTATTCTGCACATTTCATCGTTTGATAATATTTTATTTCCCTCAAAGGGTGTCCCCGGAATAGGATTCAGGAGATTTACCGGTATTGATTTTACGCCCAGCTCACGAAGCGTCAAAACCATGTCAATACGGTCTTCCATCGTCTCTCCCAGACCCATAATTCCACCGCTGCAGATACTTAAGCCGGCTCTTTTTGCAGCCAGTAATGCTTCTATTTTTTCATCATATGTATGGGTTGTACAAATTTCTTTAAAATAGCGCCTGGAGGATTCCAGATTATTATGTACCCTGGTGGCTCCCGCCTCCCGGATTTTACGGTACTGAGCTTCCGTTAATAAACCAAAGGATACGCATACGGCAATATCTGAAGCCTTTTTAACCTGCCTTATACTTTCACAGACCTGATCTATTTCCTCATCACTTAATCTTTTACCGGATGTTACAATGGAATAGCGAAGTACCCCGCGTTCTTCATTATACACCGCCTGACTTACCAGCTCCCCGGATGACATCAGGGGATAAGATTCTGTTTTCACAGGATAATAAGCTGACTGGGCACAGTATTTGCAGTCTTCCGAACACCTGCCGCTTTTTCCGTTTATAATAGTACAAATGTCGAATGCATTTTCACAGAATTTCTTCCGGATCTCATCTGCCGCACTGCAAAGTTCCTTAAGCGGCGCCTGTGCCAGGAACATTGCCTCAGCCTTATCTATTGCTTCTAAATTCCAAATTTTCTTCTTTAAATCTTCTATACAATACAATTTTGCTCCTCCTCTTTTATGAAAGATGGTTGATAACAGGCTTTAATCTTTTTGCAATAAATGCCGCCAGAAAGCAAAGGCAAATATCTCCCGGCACTGCCAAAATAAAACAATATAAGATCAACGGCCATAGCCCGATGGGGGTATCAATGACAAAATTACAGATCAGATAGTAATATACCATCCCCACGCCATATACGATTGCAAGTCCCGTAAAATTAGCAGCAAGTATCCTGCCCATATGTAAACCACCTGATTTTTCCGCCATATATCCCGTCACATAGCTGGCTGCCGCAAAACCGATAATATATCCGAAGCTTGGTTTTATAAGATATCCTATACCGCCGCCTTCTGAAAATATCGGCAGGCCTGCAAGCCCCAGAGCCATATATACCACCACACTGAGTGCTCCTAATTTCCCTCCCAGTAAAAGTCCTGCCAGCATGGTAAATAAAAATTGCAGCGTAAACGGCACAACAGGAACCGGAATCTTTATAAATGCACCTGCCGCAATCAGTGCCGTAAATAGCGCACACATTACCATATCACTTGTTTTAATACGATTCTTCAATTTTTCACCTCCAGTCATTTAAATATGTGTCCTTACCTGAAAACTCTACACAAGTTAATATATAATAGCCTAACCGTATTGTCAACTTATTTATTATTTTAGTTAACAATATGCAAAAAAATGAAACCGCTGCTATTATCTCAGCGGTTTCATGCTTAACTTTCCTGCTTACAATAGAATTTAAGCCGTTACATTTTCCAGAAATACTTTTGCCTGAAGGAGAATTTAAAAGTTCCCATTATGATTCTTCCACCCACATCTCCACAGCGGAAGGATACTGCTTTCCATAATGAACCGTATTCTGAGCCACTCTTATTTCCTCACTGTCAAAACCACCCGTGGTATTACTGTTTGGAAATATAAAATTCTTTGCGCTGGATGTAATCGTCAGGCGAATCCGGTGTCCGGGCAGAAAAGTGTTGGAAATCTTGGTAGTTCTGATCTGAATGGGATAGACCCTGCCCTGCTCCATATACACCGGTTGTTCAAATCCTTCCCGGTATCTGGCACACAGCATACCGTCCGCCAGTTTAATAGAATGTCCATTTTCCTGTACATCCGTAATCCGTACTACAAAATCTGTGTCCGGGGCATCTGAAGAAATATAGAGATTAACCATCAGATCCCCGGTGATGGTGACCGCCTTATTTAACACCGGCGTACTGTAAACCAGCACATCACTTCTCTTTTCTGCCTCCGTGTAATCTTCCGGTACTTCCAGTTCATTTTCCGACATGTCTATCAGATGGGGTGCAGGATCTTCCGGGTCATAACGAAAAGTATCACTTCCATCTGCAGCCGGACAATCCGTAAGCAAACCATCTGACAGATACATCACTTTCTTTTTTCCGCACTCCACAGGCCACCTGTGTGCCTGCTTCCACTTATTCTCTCCCAGCGTATAATACTCAACCGGTGATTCCGTGTCAATCCCATTTTTCCTGCCTTTAAGGAAATGGTCAATCCACTTGAAGAACATTAGGTCGATGTCAAACCGAATAGCTTCCATCCCCATATGAATACCATGTATATCATAATTAGCATTCCCGCTGTGCATCCAGGGTCCAAGAATCACCTTTCGCATCCCCTTTGGATAATCCTTTGTCAGTTCCAATGCCTGAGTAGTTCCCATTCCGTTATCATCAAACCATCCCGACATGATCAGTGCAGGAACGATACGCTGTTTCGGATTCCTTGCCTGCCAGTCAGAACGTTTCCACAGTTGATCATTATCCATATGCTTCAGCCATTTCTGTAAGAACGGAATATCATATCCCAGTGCCTTGGGGGCTACCCTGGACAATGGACGGATATTCAGTACCTCTTCCCAATCATCCCTTGCCATCAGGTCAGGATCCATCTTTTTCTTAGACATGGCGAAAGACCACGCCAGCATTCCGGATGTGAAGCATCCGCCTCTTCTCGGTACATCCACAAACGCACTTCCCGCACATACAATGCTTAATATGGCACACAGATATGGATTCTGGCTGGCTGCTGCCGCCCATTGCACATACCCCGGGTAGGACCCGCCTACCATACCTGCTTTCTGATTGCTGAATGGCTGGGCAGCTATCCAGTTCAGCGTGTCATCACCATCTTCCACTTCATAATAATTGGGCAGGAATTCTCCGCCGCTTAAATTTCTTCCCCGGACGTCCTGAATTACAACCGCATATCCACGCTGTACATAACGGAAATAGTTTTCTGCTCCGGATTCTTTTTCATATGGAGTGCGCACCAGCATAGTTGGAAATGGACCCTCTTCATTTCCCGGAAGATACACATCCGTTGACAGTGTAATCCCGTCCCTGGTCTTCACATCATACATCCCGGCATATCGGACCGGGCAGGGTGAATAAAATCCGCCGTCATAATCCAGCCATTCTTTCAGTATGGTTTCTTTTTCATACCCATCCTGAACCAGAACCCAGGCACATTCCCGGTTAGGACAAATCACACCTGCCAGAACGGAATCCCTCATCAGAAAATTCAGGGGGAATTTAATTCCTCTCTGCCCCCAGATTCCGTCCTTTCTCTTTGTATAGCGCTCTGAAAAAGGAGTCTCCACATCAGGCATATTGCAGCCGGCGAATATCTTTTCATAGATTTCCCTGCGTTTAAGAAACTGCATTATATCCAGCCTGCTCATCTGTTTGAATTTTTCATTTACCGCCTCATGGAACACCGCTGTTTCATCCAGCTTCCCGCTGGCAAAGTCCAATGTTCTGCAATAAGAACCCTCCCCATCCAGCCAGAAGATCCCATACAGTATTCCTGAGGTATACAGCTTCCACTGAACCATATTTCTGCCTCCCTTTAAGCTCCGATCAGCATTTTAATCAGATACGCAACACCTATTCCAACATAGTTGCCGCATACGCCTCCAATCACACCCATAATCAATCCAATTCCAACAAGGGAGTTCCATCCTCCGCCGGAAGCTACCAGCGCAGCCGTAGGACCGTCTGCAATGGCTCCGGTAATAGACAAAACCGCATATTCATACTTCACTTTACACAAACGCAGAATCAAAAGATGAAGTGCCATTGCACCAAAGATCACGCAGGCACAGAACAGTGTAATTGCCAGTGTAGATCCAAAAAATGCACGAATATCCACCATAAATCCAATGGTTGAGAGATACATCATTCCGAATAACAGTCCGAGGCTCATGTTTCCTTTTAACTTTTTGACCATAGGGAGCTGCGCCATAATCAAAGAAATCGTGGTATTCAAAAGAATTTTACCTGCACTCATAAAGGATTCCGGGAAAATTCTGGCTGATATGGCTCCTGCCACTGTGGAAATGGTAATGGCAAGTGCCAGCAGATAGGCAATATCCCGGATACTCCAGGTATCGGAGCCCATCAGACTGCCGGAACCGTCACTGACCTGACGCTCTTCTTCCGTGTAATGGTAAGGCCATACTCTTTCAATCCATTTCATTTTCCGCAAAATCGCCGGCATTGCAAACAATAGGATCAGTACCGGAATTCCAATCACATAATCAGCTGCATTTGCAGAGGCAATGGTTTCCTGTGCCGTATTAAGCCCTACGGCAATGGCGGTCAGATTTGCGCTTCCGCCGGTATAGGTCCCAACGAACATGCCCGCTACTTTCCAGCCTTCCGGAATCATATTGCCAAATACCACTCCAAATATTACGCTGATAAGGCTAACGCTGAAAACAGCGCATATAATCGCTATCCATGGCTGTCTGGAAAGCTTTTTCAAACCCTGGAAATCCACATTCAGCAGATATAAGGACACCGATATTGGAATGCAGTAAGTACCCAGAGTACCATATAGTTCATGGCTGCCCGGTACAATTTTCAAATTGGATAAAATAATCCCGATCACAATAACGGTCAATACCGGACCAATACTTTTCAGGGCTGAGTATTTTTGCAGCCACATACTGAATGCAATCATGATAAATACCACCGCCAATAAACTCTCCGTGGAATTAAAAATAGGTAATGTCATTAAGATCTCTTCCTCCTTAGAACGTGTTTTGTTTTAGAAACTAATATCTAATCCGAATCCCGGCTTTTCTGAAAGGGTAAAAATGTCTCCCTCTCTTGTAAATCCGCCGCTCATGCCTGTTGATTCATCCTTATAGTAAAGGAAGCTGTCACAGTCCGCTTCGGTTATATTCTGTTTGGATGCGACCAGGCTTAGCCCAGCTGTGATAGCAAGCTTTGTTTCCAGCATGCAGCCAACCATACAATTCACTCCATTAGCCATTGCAATGGCATTGATCTGTTCTGCCTGATACAGGCCTCCGCATTTCATCAGTTTGATATTCAGGGTATCCGCCGCACCCAGCCTGCAGGCTTTCGCCGCATCAATGGGGCTGTGGATAGATTCATCTAACATCACCTTGATCCCTCTGGCTTTCTGGCGGATAAACGCCGCTCCTTCCATATCCCAGTCAGGCAGGCACTGTTCCACAGCTTCGACTCCCGCCTTTTCAAAAGCATCCAGCGCTTTTACCCCATCACTTACCGAATATCCCTGATTGGCATCCACCCGGAGGCGTATATGGCTTCCCACTGCTTCCCGTATTTTATGTATATTTTCTATATCTTTTTCCAGGCTGCTTCCTGTCTTTATCTTGAGAATATGATATCCGTCTTCCTGTACGTAACGCCTTGCCTTTTCAACCATTTTATCTGTTTCATCTATACCAATGGTTATGTCATTGACCACCCTGTTTTCATATCCACCCAGTACTTTATACACAGGCTGTCCCATTACTTTTCCACGGATATCATAAAGTGCCAGGTCTATAGCACACTTTGCAGATGTGTTTCCTGCTATTGCACCATTCATAAGGGCGTGTATCCGCTCAATATTGAGAGGATCTTCCCCGATCAGGCCCTGACGGAACATCTGAAGTGCTGCTATGACCCCTTCAATAGTTTCCCCGGTGACAAATGCCAGAGGTGCCGCTTCGCCATATCCCTCAATTCCTTCATCCGTAGTCACTTTAACCAGTACATTTTCTGAATAATCAATGACGGCAAATGCTACCCGGAAAGGCTCGCTTAATTGAATCCGGATCTTTTCCAACTTTACATCAACAATTTTCATGACCTTTTCTCCTTTTTTATAAATACTAAACTTTTCTCATTTATTTTAGATTAATATTACTATTTATAAAATTGTATGTCAATTGTTTTCTAGATAAATGTTCAAACATATTTAAGTATTACTAAAAAGTTTCCCTTTTATTTTTAGATATGCTATAATCAGAAAAGATAAAAAGAAACACAGATATAACACTCAGGAGGATGCTATGCTTGGCGATAAACTCAAACAATACCGTAAAAAAGCAAATTTAACCCTAAAGAACATGGCAGAAGAAACCGGACTTTCTATCGGATACATATCCCAGGTAGAAAACGGGCAAGTGGAACCCTCACTCTCTTCCCTTCGTAAACTCGCCAAATCTCTGGATGTACCACTTTATCTGCTGCTGGATTACGAGGAGGATGAGGCTCTTACCATTCGGGAAGACCGGCAGATTCGTATGCACAACCACCAGGAAACCGTTACTTATAACTTCCTAAGCCCCCTCCCATCCCATAAATTTCTGCCCCAGAGCCTGATGATCCGGTTTACCATCCAGCCACACACCCAGGATTCTGATCTTCCGGTTGTCCACCATTCCGAAGAAATCGTAACTATTTTATCAGGAACCCTGACTCTTCTTGTGGGCAGCGAAGAAATTATATTAAAAGAGGGAGACTCTTCGTTAATTAAAGAAGATATTCCGCATTTGTTTAAGAATGATCACGATACAATAGTGGAAGGGATCTCCAGTCTGACTCCTCCTGTCTGGGGGAATATGGCTTTGAATTAATGAGGATTTATTCTTTTTATACAGCGATGGATATAAATCATAAAAGACAGGAGCAAAAAATAGCCCCTGTCTTTTATGATCTGCTAATTAGTCCGCATCCGAGATTTTGATCACTGCCTTAACCACATCTGCTTTATTATTTACGCTGTAGTCCATGGCTTTCTGTGCTTCCTTAAGACTAAATATGTCCGTAACAATTCCCTTTAGATTTACTTTTCCCGAAGCCACTGCTTCTATTGCCATTGGATATATATGGCGATAGCGGAAAACTGTCTTAAATGTCAGCTCTTTATCTAAAGCCAGACTCATGGGAAGTGTCATTTCCCCGCTCTTGCTATAGCCCACCAGTACGATCGTAGAACCTTTTTTCGTCATATGTATGGTCTGTACCGTTGTGATCTGCGTTCCTGCTGTCTCAATCGCAAGGTCGCATCCCTTATGATCCGTCAGCCGCATTATTTCCTGTACCGCATCTTTTTCTGCACCGTTGATCACACCGTCTGCACCTAATTCCATTGCCTTATCCAGCCTCTTCTGCATAATATCCACTACGTATACTTTGGATACACCCATTGCCTTTAATGCCATCATACTTACCAGGCCGATACATCCGGCGCCCATTACAACAGCTGTCTGCCCTGCATGTGCATTTCCCTGCATCGCCGCATGAAATCCCACTGCAAGGGGCTCAATCAATGCTCCTTCTAACGTACTGACATTGTCCGGAAGTTTAAAGCAGAGATCCGCTTCATGCGCCACATATTCCTGGAATACTCCGTCAACCGGTGGTGTTGCAAAGAATACCACCTCCGGGCATAAGTTATATCTGCCTGTTTTACAGAATTCACAGTGGCCGCATGTCTTTCCAGGCTCCAGGGCAACACGGTCTCCTTCTTTTAGATGCGTTACGCTCTTGCCAGCCTCCACAACTACGCCGCCTGGCTCATGCCCAAGCACAAAAGGAGGCTTTACCACATAATCTCCGATGGCTCCAGTTTCATAGTAATGCAGATCAGAACCGCAGATTCCTACGTAATCCAGCTTGACCAAAACTTCATTGTCTTTTACCTTTGGAATCTCGCGCTCTTCAAATCCCATTTTACCAATTCCATTCATAACTGCTACTTTCATTTTTCCATCCATAATTATTCTCCTTTTAACGAAATATAATATATCCCTCTCTTTTATTAAATGTTTTATCAAAGTAATTATATTATTGTTCTGAATCAGAAAAAAGTCAATCCCTTAAATTATTTTTGTTGATTCTTCCAAATAAATCGTCTAAATTTATAAAATATGCATAAAAAAAGAAACCCTTCTGTTCCCAAAAGAGTTCCCTGGAAAATCAATTTTACTTGATTCATTATGGCAGGCAATCAAAAAAAGTATCCGTAAATCCCATAGTAACACCGTAAGCAGATGCTTCCAGTTTGTATCTTCCCGTTCTGATATAGGAAGTATCTATATCGAAGTTATTGTACTTCAATACCCTTTTGTTCAGATCCATCCGAAACTCTTCCAGATAACCGCCAACATAGCCTCCCAATATAATATTGCAGTCAAATGCCATACGCAGATTTGTAATGGTTAATGCCAGATATTCCAGATATTCATCCCAGACGCCAAGGCATTTTGCATCATTTTTCCTCAACCTGTCGAAAAATATCTCCAGGCTTCCATCCCCATGTTCCATCAGAACTTTTGCTGCACAATAAGCATCCACACAGCCCTTTTTACCGCAATAGCAGGTTCTGCCATCTTTTTCAATAACCATATGTCCAAATTCTGCGCTTTTAAAATTTTCTCCCAGATAAAGGCGGTCATGTAAGAAAATTGCTCCGCCTACCGTATTGCTAAGTGACAGATAGACGGTATTCTCTGTCTCACTGCCCAGTTCCGCATATGCTGCACTGTTTGCATCATTTTCCAGCGCAAAATCAAAATCAACAAACTCAGCCAGGCTTTTAAAGCTCACATTGCTCACCCCCAATGTATGGGAGCGGATCAGGACTTTCTGTTCACGGTCTACAATACCGGGCAGGGATATGCCCACACCCAGGATCTTCTCGTCCCTGACCTTTACTTTTAAAATAAAGTTCCGGATCAATTCACCCAGTGTTTCATAATATGCAAAATCCGGTGCAAACGTTTTTCTGATGCGTTCAATTTGCAGCAGTTCTTTTTTCATATTAACAAGAACAATGGTGATATGGTGATTGGTTATATCAATTCCAATCACATATCCGATATCCGGTGCAATGGATATTGCCTTTGCCTTACGGCCTCCGGTGGACTCATATACCCCATTTTCCCGGACGATACCTTCCATAATCAGTTCTTTTACATTCTGCAGTGTGGTAGGCATACTCAAACCCAGGGCATTTGCGATTTCGGCTTTTGATGTTATCCCTTTCGATGAAATATATTTGGCAATGCGTATTTTGTTATTTCGTTTTGTTTCTGCTATTTTCCCATTATTTCCCATGCTTATTTATATCGACCCTTCTTGATTTTCTCAGAAATATCACGGAGTTCCTCCTTAGACAGCTGATCCAGATTTTCCAGTTTTTCCAGAAATACTCCGGCTGTCTCATCCATTTTATTCTGTATGAATTCCAGATAATAACTTACCACTACCCCTGGTATCAGCGCCACAATTAAAATGCCGTAAATTCCTAAAATCACCGTACAGATTCTTCCCACAGCTGTCACGGCATAATAATCTCCGAATCCAATGGTCGTAATGACACTGAAGGCATACCATAACCCATCTCCATATGTCTTTACCTCCGGCTCCACTGCCAGAAACACAAAAGAGATTCCCAAAATAAACAGCAAAAATCCAATTAGCATTTTATCAACATTTGTTATTTTTAATATTTTCCATAATCTTTTTAATTTTTTCATTATCTTTTCCTTTTTCTATCAGTTTCCCGATTAATGCTAAATCTTTTACCGCCAATTCTCTGGACTCCCATCAAATACCAGCATAAAAACACTGCCATTTATGGTACAGTATAGTTAGGAGGTGTTCATTATGAAGAAAAAGAAAATCCTTATTACATTGGTATGTCTTGCTTCCCTTTGGGCTTTTGCACTCTTAAAAGGACCGGAATACAAAGTCGTAAATGCATTCAGTACCGAAGCCAACCGTACCAATACCTGCGTATTGAACATTATAGTTACAAATACCTGGTCATCTGCCCAGCTAAAAGAAATCGCGGTGGAAACCTATAAAGAATACCAGCATGAGAATCCTGATTCTGATCCCGATTCCTTTACGGTGAAATTCTATCATAACCAGCATGATCTTGAAAATGGACAAAACTTTGATGAAATCACATTTGACCAAAGTCTTCTATAAATCAGGCAAATCAATCCCGCAAAGTGTTTCGGACAACAGTACACTTTGTGGGATTTCTTTTACAGCATTATAGCGTTTTCACAAATTCCCCTGCCGTATTTAGCCGTTCCCGAAACTGTCCGTAAAACTCTCTGTCCGTTTCATAGGGCATTAAATAAAAATATTTCAGTATGTACATTCCGACCTCTTTCATCAGATGCTCATTCTGCTCACGCTCCAGCATCTTCTGCATATCCTTTAAAAAATAATGCCACTCCACAATAAACTGTTCATAGTTTTTTGCATCAGGTGTGTCGATCCACTTGCGGACCTTTATTTTTGTCCTGTTATCCTTTTTGCATTCATGAATCTGTAAAAAATATTGAAAAGAATGATTCTCATAGAATCTACCCAGAGGAAAGATCCTGCAAATTCCAGGTCGAAAACTATGAATAGTGCATCTGCCTTCTTTATTTAAAAAAGTACAGCGTTCAGACCCACCATCCATTTTCAGGTTGGGCAGAATCATGTTGTCTACGATATTCAGTGTAACTTTATCCTTTAGCAATTCTTCAAAAGAGCAATTTAAATTAGTAGTTAAACGGTAAATATCCAGCGGATCCAGAATGATGGAATCACCCATTCCCTGACAGCAGGCAGAACATCCGTTACAATCCTGGCAGTCTGCTTTAACCATATCATTTAATCCATATAATTTTCCATCGGATATTTCCTGCAGATTTACTTCTCTGATCATTTTATTTTCCTCATATAACTTTTTATTTTAATAAACATTATTATATGGTATCCGGTATATATTTTCAATCAATATCGGTTGAAAATGCAAGGCATCCCTTTTATTACCATGCCTTACTTATTTTATCCCGCAAAACAAACTTTTCTTATTGACATAACCAAAGATATATATTAAACTATTAGTGTAATAACAACTAATGTTATTACTTTCTCTCATAGCCCGGATCCCACGTCCGGGTTATACCTTTAATAATGCAGTACACCCGAAAAATCTCCTGTATAAAAATACTGGAGTGCTAAAGCGCGTTCCCCAATGCCTGAACCCTGATTTCCGGAAATCTTTGACAATGACCGTTTCCCTTATTATAATATGTATATAACTACTGATACTTTGATAATTGTGGAAGTCAGGGGGATAAGATTATGAAAAAATACGATTATAAATTTCTAGAAATTCCCAAGAAAGAAAACGGACTTAAAACGAAGGCCGGAGACACTTTTGAGGAATGTAAGGAAGTCATACTTATGGAAGCCGAAAAAGGATGGCGGCTGAAACAAGTCGTTGTTCCATTTAATGAAAAAACCGGAGTTTATGCTGCGATGAATTATCAAATAATTTTTGAAAAAGAAGCGCAATAAAGGCGAAAGCGGGCATCTGCTGCAAAATCATCATAATTTCACAGCAAATGCCCGCTTACTGGCAATAAACACATATCATCTTCTTAATACTACACATCCACTTTCTGGGACATGCCAGATATGTACACCCTTCTCAACTGACAAACGTTCCTTGTCCATCAGATTACCCATACAGTCATAAGTTTCTTTTTCATACATGCCTTCCTCTTTCACCGAAAGAATCAGCTCTGACCGGCAGGTGCCATTTACGAAAAGCATCTCATCATAGCACTCTTCCATCTCAATTAACTCCGTCAGGTGATAAGTACAAACAAACGTATTCTTATGAATTCCTTTGATTACACTATATCTTTCTGTGGGATTCAAAGGAATGAATTCACCGACTGTAAAAGCATTTTTATACTTTTTCCATAAGGAACAATAAAATTCAAGCATCTGATAATGTTCTTTTTTCAGATCTTCCAGGCGCATGGATATCTGGGGTACGCTGAATAAAATCTGGATCATCTGAAGTGCAGCACTTTCTACTGAATCCTCATAGTGCCACATTACCATATCTGAATGTACGGCACTGTCGCCTGATATCAGGCGTATATCCGTAACCCGTACCTTATTTTCCACATCGTCCATTGGGCAGTCAACCGCACGAAATATATTTCCATAGGTCCTCATCCTGGGGCCGTTATATGTCTGGCGGAATTCCAGCAGGATATCAGGCTTAATCCGCTTAAGCCTGCTGATGCAGTCAGTCATTAACCGGTCTGCAGCCTCTTCGAAAGACTGATAATCCCTTCTGTCATCGAATTCTCTTCCACTGAATCCCGTTACGACAAACTCATCTACAAAGTCCAGCTTAAAGCCGTCCAGTCCCCACTCATCCAACGCCTTTTCATATAGCCCGATTATGAATTCACGAACTGCCGGATATCTGGGATCCAGCACATGCCATTCCCTTTCGGCATCGGGGTCAATGAGCATATCTTTGAAATATGCAAAGTTTGCAGACCTTTCTCCGATGAAAGGCACACTATACCAGAACATGGCACGCACTCCAATCCTATGCAGGCTGTCTGTAAAGTTCCGGATATCAGGCATTTTTGATTTTGCTGCTTCCCAGTCTCCGCAGTAGGCATATCCCCTGGCATTATCCTCTGTCTGCCACCCGTCATCAATGATAACGGTACCGCAGCCGAGTTCTTTTGCCATGGTACACTGCTTAATCAGTTCATCCTGACTGACCCGCTGGTGATAGCTGTACCAGGTGGAGTACACCAGTTCCCTGGCGTCTGGCGGAACAAAGGCAGAAGCCATTCCCTCCAAAGATTCCCACCACAAGGATACTTCCTTCAGACTCTGATAATAAGGAATTTCTCTCATATCCAGTCTCACGGTGATCTCATATGATTTTCTGGGGGCAGCCTCACGGCGAAACAGTATAATTTCAAATTCATATTCTCCCGTTTCTTCCACCGGAAGCGCCTTTAAGCCAATTGTGCTTAAGGTATCGGAAAGGCTGATACAGGCGCAGTTTTTTTGGCTGGGAGAAAGCAGGCATTCAACGGGTGCTCCCGTAAATCCATTCGTCAGATATAAGTTCTCAAACCAATCAGAATTCAGTCCCTTGATCAGATGTAATTTAGGTGACCAACGGTAATGCACCTGAATTGCCGGTACATAAATCCTAAACGTCAAAGGTGCAAATACAGCTTCTTCCTTTGCTTCCACAGTAAAATGAATAAATGCCACTTCACCTTGCATTTCTTCCCTGCAGGTAACTTCTAATCCTCGCTGTGCCGGTATTTCTCCAATTCGATAAGTTAATTTCTCCATTTGATTCTCCTAACTCTTTACCGCGCCGGCAATCATACCATCCACAATATATTTTTGTGCTGCACAATATACGACCAGTATCGGAAGAATAGACAACACAATAAACGCGCAGACATAATTCCATTTATAGGTCATATATCCTACGAAGCTGTAGATACTCAGCGGTACGGTATTCTTTGCTGTATCTGTTACGAAATATAATGAAATCTGGAAATCATTCCATACACCCATGAATGTTATAATGACATTTGTAAAAATAGCGGGTTTTAACAATGGGAAGATAACCCGGTAGAACATATTGAAGAATCCTGCTCCTTCTAACATTGCAGATTCGTCCAGCGCTCTTGGAATACCTTTGATCACGCCGGAATAAATCATGATGCTGAGTGGCATTCTGGCTGCAATATGTATTAAAATAATAGAAGCATAGGTGCCGCTCAGTCCCAGTGTCTTAACGATGATAACCTCAGGTATCAGTGCGAGCGGTGCAATCATTCCGATCAAAAAATACCCGGACAGAACCTTACTTGTTTTATCACTGCGCCGTGAGATAATAAATGCTGTCACAGAAGAAATAAAAACGGTCATCAGCACGACCAGTCCTGTTATGATAAAACTGTTTTTAAATGCCCGCAGCAGCTGTCCCTTTTCAATGACATAGCTGAAGTTTTCCCACAAAAATTTTGCCGGGAGGGAAAAGGTTACGACTGCTGATTCTTCTACGGATTTAAATGCCGTCAGGATTACGAGAAGAAATGGGAATATAACGGCAAATGTCATCAGAATACAGATCACATAGACTGCTGTTTTGGAAAGAACTTTTTTCGTTTTTAAATTTGCTTTCATCAGATATCCGGCTCCCTTCTCCTTAAGAAACTCAATAACGGGGAAATAATAATGACAATCAGCAGAAACTGGACAAGGTTAATTGCAGAAGCATAACCAAGTGTTCCTACCCTCATGGCATCATATGATAATTTACTGATTACCTGGGTTGCTCCGTTAGGTCCTCCATTTGTCATGGACATCACAATATCGAAGATATTAAATCCACCTATGACACATAAAGTAATGGTTGTATTGATTGATGGAGTAACCAGGGGCAGGGTAATGGATTTTGTCGTCTGCCACGCACTTGCGCCATCGATTCTTGCCGCCTCATATAAGTCACCGGATATGGACTGCAGGCCCGCCAGGATAATAGCGGTATTAAATCCGATCCACATCCAGGATTCCACCGAACACACGGAGTAGAGTACCACATTGGTATCTCCCAGCCAGTTCAGCGCCAATGCGCCAAGTCCAATGTTTCTTAAAAAGATATTTAAAATCCCGGTATCCGGCTGCAGGATAAAGGTAAATACATATCCAATTACCAGAGCACCGATGGTACATGGCAGGAAGATCACTGCACGGAAGAGATTTCTGCCCTTAAATGCCCGGTTCAGTAAAAGGGCAAACAATAATCCAATCCCAACTTTAATAACGGTAGTTATCACTGCAAATTGAAACGTATGGCTTAATGCCGGGAAAAAACTCTGGGATGCAAAAAGATCCAGGAAGTTAGAAAAGCCAATAAAATTTGGCGATTCAAAATTGTAAATGCTCCAGTCCGTAAAGGAAAATATAAATCCTCCACCGATCGCAAAAATATAAAATATTGTAAAAATAGCAACGCCTGGAATTACAATATAGAGTGGATAATATTTCTTTTCCAGTTTATTCATGCTGCTTTTTTTCTTCTTTTCTTTCATACTGCTCCTTTCTGTACAAAAACCACCTCCGCATAAACGATGGTGGTTTGTACTCCTTGCCCAGATTTTATTTAAATCCTTCAAACCCTAACTGTTTTCCAACTGTTACAACAGCATCACTCCAGATTTTTGCACATTCTTCCGGTGTCTTCTGACCCAGTAAATCAGAGAGAAATGCACTGTTTGCATCATCTGACGGTGTTATAACATACGTCTGGTTATAGTGAATCTGTGTTTTGCCTTCATCAATATATTTCTGTGTATCTTTTAAAGTACCGCTTAAGTTCGGTGCATCCAGATCCTTCCATACGGAAGTACAAGCTCTGGTGTTCATGTTAAGAATTAAATTATCGTCTTCCGCCATGAAACTAATAAAATCTTTTGCCACATCCGGGTTCTTACACTGATTGGAGATATAATATCCGCCCGGGCCTGCAATTGCAAGCTGGCTGTCGCCATCTGCTGAAGGTGCTGCAAATATACCGATGTTTCCTTCTCCTGCCGGCTCTACCTTCACAAATTCAGGATCTGCCCAGTCACCCATATACATCATGGCAGCCTGTCCGGATGCAAGTGCTTTTTGTCCCATCTCATAAGTTGCAGTGGACATATCGGAGTTTAAATACCCTTTATCTACATAGCCTTTTAATCTTTCAAACATCTGTGTAAATTCCGGTAAGGAATCCCAGCGGATTTCGTTCTTATTTAATTTCTCTAATGCATCCGGGTTCTTACTCAGAATATTGGGCCACTCAGCATTCATGATCTGGTTTACTGTCCAGGAATCTGCCATGGATACATAGATTGGTGTAATGCCTGCATCTTTTAATTTCTCACATGCAGCATCAAATTCTTCGTATGTTTTCGGAACTTCCAGTCCGTTGTCTTTAAATACTTTTGTGTTATATACGATACCATAAGAATTGACACCACCATTAGGGAAGCAATATACTTTCCCATCTGAATGGGTAACAAATTCTTTGCCTGTTTCTGTTAACTTCTGTACCCATGCTTCGCCGGATAAGTCAACCAGATTTTTTTCATGCTGGTAAGATGTAGACTGTGTTCCGGTATCCCCGATAAAGATATCCCACATGCCGCTTGTAGACATTTTCGTCTGTAAAAGGGAGTCGAACTGGTCGTCATCAATTGCCTGGATATCCAGTTTGTTTCCTGTCTTTTCTTCCCAGTTATCTTTAAAAGTTTCAATATTGGAGATTTCCACGTGGGATGCTTTTAATCCAACGGTAATCGTAACGCCGCCTTTTGCCTTATCACCGGAAGCTGCTGCTTCGGAAGTCTGATCTTTGGCAGTATCTGTATCCGCAGCTTTTTTATCTGCGCCCTGGCAGGCTGCTGTTGACATCATCAAGACAGCAGCGATCCCTGCTGCCATCACCTTTTTTGCAAGATTTTTCTTTTTCATACAATTCCTCCTTATTCTTAACAACTGTTATTGTGTTTTCATTATATAAATCATCTGGTCATTTTGGAATGTACTTTTCTGTCCGGTTTGTATATATTTTTTTGACATCCCAATCGTTTTTTAACTTTTTCTCATTACAGTCCTGCTTTATGGCTTTATCCGGGCAGACAAGCTCTGCCTGCCCGGTAATTTTATTATTCTATTTTACCTTAACCGTCTTTGCCTTACTCCAGCTGCCATATATTTTTGAACTTCCAGCTTTCTTGTAGCTTCTTATCCGGACATAATACGTCTTCTTACGTTTAAGCTTCTTAAGCTCCAACCGTGTGGTTTTATTTTTAGAGATCGTTTTTAATTTGGATTTTGACCCGGTAAATTTCTTACTGAAGGAATACTGTACCTGGTATCCGGTTGCCTTTTTATCCCGCTTCCATACTACCACTGCTGTCTTTTTCTTCAAAGATTTCAGACTGCTGATTGCTGCTTTCTTAGGCTTTACGGTAATCGTTACTTTTTTTACCGCTGTTTTGAAGTCTTTTGCAGATGCGGTCAGGGTAATTACTGCCTTTCCACAGCCTTTTATAGTCACCTTGCCCTTGCTGTTAACCGAAACCGCCTTCGTATTGCTGCTCTTGTATTTTAATTTACAGTTTGCCCGTGCTCCCAGGTTAAATGCCTTACTGCCGTATGTCTTGCTATATTTTGTTTTCTTTATCTGAATAACCGCAGTGCTGCGTTTTTTCAGACTGTCTATTGCCTTTTTAAGCGCCGCCGCTGCACTGTCCGCTTTGGATTGGTCAGTTGCTGTATCTAAAGCTGTTCTCTTAGCATTCTCCAGTGCAATTTCTACCGCATGGTAACTGGCAGGCGTATAATCGTCTTTAACGAGCTGTTTTGCCTGATTTATCACAGCATTTAGCTTAGACAAGTCTGTTTTTGGAACCAATACCAGCTCATCCATTGCTTTTTTAAGTCCGGCTGCCGCCTCATCTACCGCTGTCTGGGAAGCGGACTCGTCTGCTGCCGTTTTCTCGGCTGCTTCCAATGCCTTTCTCATTGCCTGATAGCTTAAGAGGGTGTAGTCTGCTTCATTTTTGCTCTTTGCTTGTCCGATCAGGGCATTCAGAGCTGTAAAATCTGCCTTTGGAACCAATCTTTCCAATGCATCCCGCAGGTCTGACTCAGCCTGATCTACCGCTGTCTGAGTGGATAACTCATCTGCTGCAATTCTTTGCGCTGTTTCGAGGGCAGCAGCCAATGCCTCATAGCTGTCCTGTGTGTATTGGTCTCCTGCTATCTGCTTTGCCTGGTCAATGGCAGAATTTAAAGATGTAAAGTCCGCTTTTTTTACCAGTTGTTTTATAATGTCGTCAAGATCCGCAGCCGCCTGATTCACCATTGTCTGGTTCAGGTCCGGATTTACAAGGAGCTCCTTAATCCGCTGCAGTGCTTCCGTTAATCTTCCAAAGCTTTCAGAAGTATAATCTGCTTCATGCAGCTGCTCTGCTTCTGCTGCCATCGCTTCCAGTACGGAAGTATCGGCAGCTCCGTTTCCATACACTTCTACTTCCGAAATATTGATTTTATTGCTGCTGCCCCAGCTGCAGGTATGGCCTTTTCCATATATACGGATATACCGGGCTGTTACCGGCACCTCCGGAATAATTTCCTGGGGCGTTTCCTGATATGGCTTAGCAACAACATCTTCCGGTCCAAATAAAATCTGAACAGATCCTTCCGAGAATTCCGGGTCCGAGCTCACTTCCACCAGACAGTCTAACCAGCGGATATCCACATTGCCGTCTGCATAATAAGTACGGTAAATATCAATTTTGTCAATCTGGCGTTCTGCCCCCAGATCATATTGCAGATATGCAGGTTCCCAGGTATCCGGCTGCCCGTTATCCTCCCCGATTGCCGCAATCTGAATAAACGGATCATTGTAGGAACAGGAACGGTTTCCATCTGTGGCATTTCCCTTACCTTCTATTTCCAGCCCAGAATTTGTAACTGCTTCTTTTTGGGAAAGCATATTCTCTGTTCCGGACGGAAGTTTCACAAGGGCCTCCATCGCTTTTTGTAATTCGGAATAGGCTTTTACCTGGCTTTCCTGTGAAGCATCCGGTTGTGCCATCACTTCTTTTGCATCCGACAATACTTTTGCGAATATAAGCCATGACTCCGTTGTATACAAACCTGCGTCTTTTGCCTGGGCTTCCTCAATAAGAGCCGGCAGATCTACCATTGCCACCAGTGCATCAATCGCATCTGACAATTTAATATAAGCAGCTTCTATTTCTTCTGTGGATGCATCTTCTTTATCCAGTACCGCCTGGGCTGCGGTTTTCGCTTCTATATATACTTCCCAGCTCTTTTCTGTATATCCGTCCTGGGTAAATTCCCTGTTAACCAGCTTTTGCAGTTCTTCCTTGTTTAATTCCTGCTTAACCAGTTTATCCATACGTATATCTGCCTGATCCGTAAAAAACTGTATCCGGTTTATGCCTTCTTTCAGATTCACCTGGAAATTAGCCTTATTGCTTCCTGCCGGCAGCGGTATGGTCTGTTCCTGTCCGTCCAGAATATAAGTCAGGTTACCGGTACCAGAATAACTCACTTCCATAATTGTCTTTACCGTATTCTGACTGTTAACCGGAATCTCCACTGCATTTTCCAGACCCTTCATCTGTTCCACATATCTGCCATTCGACATTTGGGACTGTTCCATAATTTTAGCTGTTCCTGACAAGTTATTCTTATAGGACTCAAATTCATAAGTAACATCCGGTCTGGCTGTGGTTTCCCCATCCAAGACAATGCCTGCTGAGCCATATCCGTCGATTACCGGAATAAGTACTTCAGCCGTACCGTCTTCAGCTACTGTCACTGTCTGTGTCTCAAAATGACTGATGTCTGAATCATAGGTATAAGGATATATTTTTGCAGTTACTTCTGCTCCTTTTGTAAAAGGAACATTTTTCATAATAACCTTCGTGTTATCATAGGCGGTTGCCGTATAGTTATTGATCAGGGCTACCGGAGTGCCGTCAGCATTTACAGCACCTACGCTCTGTGTCATGCCACCCTGGATGGCGCTGGACTTCACATCGAAGTAACCTTTGCCCAGACCCAGATTAACCGATAGCATTCCCCAGGTTTTTGTAAAGTTCGCAAGATACGGATCTCCCTGGTTCCAGGTATACATTCCTTTTCCACGTTCGATCCAGCCGGAACTTGCTTCATAATCATCCATAGGCACATCAGCCGGATAGCAGGTATAATAGCCCCCGCCCTCATACTGGTCTACCATCATATCTATAAGGTTCTTGGCATGCCAGCCTGTACTCTTATATCCGTAAGTTTCATTGGTTGGCTGTCCTGTGCTGACATTATACTCATTTAAGTAAAGCGGAACATCCCTTCCAAGCTTATTCCTAAGCCAGTACTTCGCATTTCTGGAATTCGCCCCCTGATTGCCGGTATCCTGATTAGCCGGACGCTCTCCATATTTATGTATGGAAATAAAATCAATTCGGTCATACCATTTTTCATATTTTTCCGATAAGATCGTTCCAAGTACGCCATAGCTGCCGCCCCAGCTGTCATCGGCACCGCCGCCCATTTTAATTTCCGGCTTGTTGCCTCCTTCTGCTTCATAGATAGCATCAATCGCCTGATAAAACTGGTCCGCGGCAATCAGGTTCTGTCTGTTGCCTGCCGGGTAAGGATTCCCCTGTGGATCTCTCTGGTCACCACCCTGGGGCACATACCAATGCGGTTCATTCAGGAATTCATAGCTGTCTATTCCCTCAGCCTTTAACATCAGGTATACTTTCTTAATAATATCCCTGTAAACTTCCCAGTCCTTTGGTGCACCATTGCAGACCTTTTCGGTATGTGCCGTTCCGGTAACGACTCCTGCAGACAGCCATTCCGGTATCTGGAAGGTCATAACCATCACATCATATCCCTGGGCTTTCGCCTCTTTCACCCAGCGCAGAAGCCTGCCGGTATTCCAGTTCATAGGATTGGACAACCCATTTAAGTATTCGCCATGTTCCTCATAGTAATCCATATCCGCGCGATAGCCTTCCAAAGTGAATCTGTTCTCTCCTGTCCCGTCTGGTGTTGGAACGTAGTAATAATCGGACTTCACATAAGTTGGCTGGTCAGATCCCTGGGTTCCGTCTGCCGGTGCCCAGTCTGTATTCGGAGTCTTCGTCCATATGGGCAGAATCTCCTGCAGACGCGCATCTGCCCTCATAAACCTTACTCCTGCTTCGTTTGTCAGCATTGGCCATACCTTAGAATGATCCCCGATATCCGAATCTTTCCCGTCAAGGCTAGGGTAGTGCGTAACTCCAAAAATCTTCGGTGAACCCGTTGCAATGGTATTCCCATAGTCGATAGTTACGGTTCCTCCTTCTACCGGTTCAACAACGGTAACCGCTGCAGTATCTCTTTTATTCCCGTCTTCAGTTATAACCGTTATCACTGAATCCCCTGCTTCACCTGCAGCCGCAACAAGTGCTGTTCCGTCTGCTCCCGGTGTCACACTGACGATTTCCGGTCTGGAAGATTCCCAGGTGATATTCTTATTCGCTGCATCAGCCGGTACAATAGATGCAGTAAGTGTCTGGCTTTCCCCTTGTTTTAGTGTTATTGCCTTAGGTGATACTGTTACGGATGCAATAGAGTTTTTGATTATTAATGAAAATGAAGTAGTAATTGCTTCCCCTCTGATTCCAATCGTTATCTCAGCTGTCCCTTCCCTGTGCGGGGTAAGCAGCCCATTTTCATTAACAGATACCACGTCGCTGTCTGAAGAAGAAAAGTCCAGCGTCTTCCCTGATGCAGATGCAGCCGGGAAAATTCTTGCATCAATGACAAAATCCTGTTTCACCTTCGGAAGAATATAAGCATCCCCTTCTTTTTCCAGCGTATTCAGATTCTGAATACCGATTGATAATGCAACATCACCCGATTCCAAAACCAGCCTGTCAGGCCTTAAGTCCCCGGACTCTGTATAGAATTTAATGGTATTCTGATTACCGCCCTCCAGAGAAAGGTCAAACGTAACATCTTTCGTTAATGAAATGCCGGATACATCAATATCCATTGGTTCCCCGCCGTTGACACTTACTTTTGTACCGCTGACAGTCCCGGAAGGTGATGCGTACAAGTGTGCCTTATAGGTACCTGCTCCGTCTGCTGCAACCTTGCGCAGCGTAACAAAGTTATCCGCTCCACCAAAGCCTTTTACTGTACGGTTAAAAGAAGCTCCTGTTGTCCAGGTAATTTCTGTATTGCCACCAAAATGATTATCCTGGCTTTCAAATTCATACATTGACTGTGCCGGGAGAGTTCTTTCCTCTCCACCTTTTACTACCAGTCCCATCGCGGATTTAGCAGGAATGACGGGCACGGATGCCGTTATAATTCCGTTTTGAACCGTGACATCCGGTATGGATACTATCTCTTCGGATACTTCCTTACCGGTATTTGCAGCATATCCCTTCAACGTGACGGTACCATCTTTGTAAGGTACATTCCGCAGTTCAATACTGACATTTTGTTTGGGCTGATCCCCGAAATTAGTCAGCAGCATCATTGCTTCATTCCTGGAATTTACCATCGCTATGGAATCATCCACAGGCCAGCTGCTGCCCATATCGGTGGAAACAACTTTAAACTCACCTTCACCAAGTCCCATTTGTCCGCTCAGCAAGGTGTACGCTTTCGTAAACGGATTAAGCGTAACCGTACCGTCCGTTTCTGTGTACATATAACTTCCGGGATTCGTCCTGGCATCTACAGACCCGTCAAATAAAACCATGTCCCATCCATCACGCATTGCTTTAAATAATGCCAGGGAATGATACTTGATTCCATCTGCACCGGTAATGGTTCCGTCAGGAGTTTGCCCCCCCTTTGACACAGATGACCAGCCGGTTAGAAACAGGGGCATGTCTGCATTATTAAGGGCTGCCCTCACCGCCTTTCTCCCAGGTTTGAATTCCCCGAAAACGTCATTTTTCCAATCCGTCGTCGGATCTGCACCATAAGCTTTGAAGGATACAAACTGAAGGAGGGACTGATCCTTGCCTGCATATGCATTCAGTGCTGCCTTTACATTGGGGGCTGTACTGAGGGAATCATTTTTATCCTTCAATTCATAACCCATTCCGCCGATCTGCACCTCTGGGAGCACCTTTCTGGCTTTTGCAGCTGCCTGATAATAAGAATTTGTGAAATCCTCAGCACTTAACGACATCTCCGGCTTCAGCTCTACGTATCCGATACTGTCTTCATAATCAGCCTTTGCAGCTTCTAAGAATGTCTCCACCATAGTGGCAAATGCCCCAGCTTTGTCCGGGGTATCCCCATACCAGGAAGGCATATTGTCAAAGGTGATAAAAGCTTTGATACCCGCTCCTTTTATTCTTGTAAGAATCCCCCCTGCTACATGGGTATAGGACTCCATTACTGCAGAATCGGCATTCATACCTTCCGGGAATAATTTGGACAGATCCACATCTACCCCCATTACTTTTAATCCCGCTTCCTGGGTAAGGCTTTTCCATGCTTTGCTCTCGGAAGGCGGCGTTCCAAGTCCCCCGAATATCATGGGGCTTCCGGTTCCGATACTGGTATTGTAGTCTACCACAATCTGAGCGTTTCCTTCCCCGGCAGCCTTCTCAGGCTTTGCTGCTGCCGGCAATACCGTTCCAGCCAGCATGCCTGCACTTAATAAAATCGATAATAATCTTTTTCCTATCTTCCTTTTCATTTGTTTCTCCTTCCATGATTATAATTATCTCTTATTTACCACTTAAGCCAAAACCTCTGCACCCCCTTTTCTGCCTCTAACCGGCAACTCTATGGTATTCATTATAAGAACCCAGCCACACATTTGGTATGTACTTTTTTGTCAGTATGATTTATAATTTTTTGACATACGGCTTTTTTACTGTTTTTTAAATAAGAAATTTGTTATAATAAAACAGAAATCCACATCAGTTTTGCAGAAGGTAACAAAGGCTGTATTGAACAGCAGATCTTTCGCATAAACAAAAAACCGGAAGATAATGCTTCCCAACGATACAATTGGAAAGGAAATAAATAACGTATACGGATGATGAAATATAAAACAAAAGGAAAATTTAAATTAAGGCTATTTTTTTCGGTAGGCAGTCTTTTCATCTGCCTTGCATTAATGGTATCTCTTCTTTTTTCCACCACCGCTATCCGAAATGCAAAATCCACCGAAATATCCTCTTCCCAGATTGTTTTGGACAGGGTATCCGCTCAGGTAGATTCCCTCTATGAGCAAATGAATATCGCAGCAACATCAATCACTAAAAATGATTCTTTGAAACAGATTATTTCTTCCCTGAACGCTTCCGGTTCCGAACCCACATCCAGGGAATATATGGAACAGCTATCCCAGGAACGGATCATACAGAAAACGCTGATAAATATGATGTTTTCTCCGATTATATCCAATGTGATGTTATATAACCGCGAATGCGGCTATTTTTACTATACCGGTATTTATCTAAGCGACCGGGACCGAATTGCCCAAACGCTTAAGGAAAACAGAGCTATTGAATTATTGACAGAGGCAGATGCATCCACGCTGTATTACGGACCGCATTTAAATGACTGGAACAGCTCAGACAGAACCGTTTTATCGGTATGTAAGAATTTTTCGGATAACACCATAACCCGGGACACCATGGTAGAAATACAGGTTCCATACGGTGTATTGGCTGATATATGTACCCAAAACACATTTTCAAATGAAAAAGAAATATTAATTCTGGATTCGGATTACAACATCGTCTATCCCTTTGAACAGGATGGTTATGTAATATCCGAAGAACAGCTGGATTCCGTGTTAAAAAATATACAAGGTGGTAACACAGAACATTTTTCAAACAGCTATTCCTATAATTCATCCACAAGCAGCCTTACTTCGTTTACAACCGTTTTGATTTCAAATAACAGAACCATGCAGTCTCAGAATATTTCATATATTGTGACCACTGTATTTACGGTATTGCTTGTACTTCTGGCTGCATTAATGATTATGTTTATTATACTCTCTATCGTGACGAAACCACTGAAGCAGTTGATTAACCATATTGATAATCTGCAGTTAGACCAGGATACCTGCCTGGATCTGCCGGAGGACATTTTTGATGAATTTGAAATTATCAACACCTCCTTCAACCACATGCTGATCAGGCTGGAGCAGTCCATTGCGCAAAATTATGAACTGCAGATAAGGGAAAGCAATGCGAATCTCACTGCTCTCCAGGCACAGATTAATCCTCATTTCCTATACAATGCATTAAATGCCATCAGCGCAGCAAGTGAAGTATACGGCAGTGAAGTTACTACCAGGATGTGTCAGGGCTTCTCTTCCATGATGCGCTATATTACATCCAAAGAACAAATTGTACCATTAATTGAAGAAATTAACCACACGAAAAATTATCTGGAATTTATGAAGATATCCAATGACGGAAATTCATCCTACGAACTGGACATTGATTCCAGTCTTTATGACCTTCGAATTCCCAAACTGACGATCCAGCCATTTGTAGAGAATTGCTTTAAACACGCTTTTGAATGCTCTCCTCCACCCTGGAAGATCTCGCTGCAATTCTATATCAGTCAGAACCAATGGATCATTATGGTGGAAGACAACGGTCAGGGATTTCCGGATGATGTATTAAAAGAACTGCAGACATTTAAAGAAACCACACTTAAAAATCGGAATTTTTCTTACAAAGATATTGAAATAGATGGTTTAGGGCTTTTTAATACTTTCGCACGTTTATATGCACATTTTTCATGTAAGTTTGATTTTACCGTTCAAAATCTTTCTCCCGGAAGCAGAATAACTATGAAAGGAGTACTCCCGGATGATTAAAATATTTGTAGCTGAAGACCAGCTGTTAATTCAAAAAGATTTATGTGCTAAGCTAAAAAAAGCCTCTGCCGACATTGAGATTGTGGGGACTGCCCTAAATGGCCAGGACGCCTATGAGAAAATAACCGACCTGTCCCCGGATATTCTATTTACAGATATCCGAATGCCTATTGCATCCGGACTTGATTTAATTCAAAAACTAAAAGAAAATGATATTCCTGTTTATACCGTGATCTTAAGCGGCTATAAAGACTTTGAATATGCCAGACAGTCCATGAAACTGGGTGTAGACGAATATCTGTTAAAGCCGGTATCGGTGGAGGATCTCCATTACACTCTGAATACACTGTCGGAAAAAATCCAGACTTCTAAAAAAGAAAACAGGCATGCCATGTTGAATTCTCTGCTGCATAATTATAAAAGCACAATATCCTCTCAGGAATTGCAGGCACTGGAACCGGCATTTTATTATGGAATCCTCATAAATGTCGGCTCCTACTCCTCTCTGACGCTGCATGATATCTACCCCTCAGAGGAAGCGCTTTCCCAATTATCTGTGGTAGATTTGCAGCATAAATACCTTGGAAACCATGATGCCATTTATTTGCTGGACGGCGTTACCAGAAATGAAAAATTTCTTCTGATTTCCCTGAAACAAAATAATCCTACGAAGATTAAAAATTTACTTTTGGGACTGATGGACATCTTAAGACCTTCCGGCTATCCCGTCACGCTGTGTCTGAGTTCGAAAACCTGTGACCTCTCGGATATCCGCAGCAAGCACACCCTGATGCGCACCCAGACCGCTAATCATCTGATCTTCGGACACTCTTCCATTCTCTATCAAAAGGATTTTCTGGAAAATGGAACGGAATTTCGCCATATATTAGACGATTCGACAGAAAAGAAATTCAAACTGGATATCCAGAATAAAAATCTCCCTTCCTTTTTGAATCATTTAAAAAGATTCCTATTGCAGTGCAACAAGGAAAGGGTTACGCAAAAGCAATTAGATGAATGCCTGAAAAAGATTTTGTATTATATCTTTGATTATACCGACCATAAATTATTTAATAATTACGCTTTGGAGATCGAAGAATATCTCTCTACCTCCAAGGGATATACCGACCTGACCGACTCCCTGTTATTTTTATTTGAGCAGGCATGCAAGAATACGCTGTTGAATATAGAGATCAATTCCGACTCCTCCCATTTTATTGATAAAATAAAGGCATATATTCACTCCCACTATTCCCAGGAAATCAATATACACAATATTGCTACGAAATTTTCCATTACCCCTGCATACCTCAGCAGAATTTTTAAGAAACAGGAAGGTATCCCTCCCATAGAATATTTAACAAAGTACCGGATAGAACAGGCATGCCATTACTTTCTATCTTCCACCATGTCCATTCGTGAAGTGGCGGAATTATGCGGATATTCCAATCAGTTTTATTTCAGCAAAGCTTTTAAACAGATCATGGGGATCTCTCCTTCTGAGTACCGGATTAAGTATCAGGATGTGAATTAGCGTGATTTGAAAATTGCCTTCTACCTCACGCTAAAACAGCCTCAGGATTAGTTCCTGAAGCTGTTGGCATTACTTCCCTGTCTTTCTTCCCCCACGAATCTTTTCCTTCCATTTGCAGCAATCATTCAGATGAAGCATAACATGTCTGGTTGGAGGCATTAATAACAGCCCCGCCATATCCTTTTTGCCCCAAAAATCCAGAAGCCATATTGAATCCTCCTGTTGTGTAACGCCTCCCTCTGCCAAAATCCTGTCTAAGCCCCGCTTTGTAACCTTTCTTTTCATATCCTCAGCTGAAAGATTTTTAATAATCTGCCTGGTTCTTCTTCCCACTTCATTTCGGTAGTTTAGCAATTCAGGAATGTTCAGATTTTTACTTAAACTTATGATTTCATCATCTGACAGAGCATTTCCCGTATCAGTAATTGCTGTATTCAGCCTCGTTTTCCACTGATCATCAAAAACCTGGTTTCCATCAGCAAGGAGTATATTCATGGTTAAATCCTCAATCCTGGCTATATGCCAGAAAACCCATGCAATTGTTTCATCCCTGCTGCCAGGCATCACAGCATATTCCTCCGCTTCCAGGCCGCTGACCAGCTCATCTACTTCATTGCATATTCCATCCGATATTTCAGACTGGTGCAGCTTCCCATGGAGCTTTAGAAATAAATCCTTAGCCTGTTGAATTTTATCGGGCTTTCGAATCATGCTGTTTAATTCTTTATGCATTTCACTCAATCCTTCTCCAAAATATTTCATAACTTCCTCCTTATGTGTTTGTTTGATCCGGCGTCATCTATGGTAATTGACGATTTTTGGTAATTGATATATTGTACTGTTTTCAATGTGGTTTTTGTGTGTGGGCTTTCTCATAGCTGCAAACCCACAAGTAAAGCAGAATAACTGCCAACGCAAATATTAAGATGGACCATTGCTGCAATACGGAAATAATCCGGTTTTTATGTATGAGATCCACACCAAAATTCTGATATACTGCATCCAGAAACCCGGGCAGGTTCCCGGCATCTGCCCATTTATCTGCCACGCTTATGTACTCCCGTCTGATGATGCTGGTAAGCTGAGTGGGTGGAAACCACAGCAGCATGGATTTCATCCAGTCCGGATAGAAATAATAAGGCAGATAGGCGCCAGCAAGAAAACCGATTACCGTTCCATAGAGGTTTGCAAAAGTAGAAAAAGTTGTGGTACTTTTTAATTTGTGCGCAAAACACAGTAGGATTCCGGAATTTATCCAGGAGGAAAACATTATAATCATGAGGACTTTCAACTGCCTGCATATAGGCAGAGTGCTTCCGTATTGATAAGTAAAAAAGATTTCACCGCCCAATGCTGTCAGCAACGTAAAAACGCAGGAAACCAGCATACTGGTTAGCCAATATCCGGACAAAATAGAAAATGGCGTAACAGGCGCTATCAGGAAGTCTTTACGAATGCCGGTTCCCATGTCATTGACACAAATCTGAATAATGCCGAAGCATGTTGTGGTATTGATTACAATTAAAAGACCGGCAAACATCAACCGATCCGTAAGCTGCTGTACATAGTCTGGGCTGACCCCTGACTGACCCACCATATCCGTCAGAAAATCCCTGAGAAAAAACACATACAGACTGACAACAACCGGAATGGAGGCAAAGGACAGGATAATATTCAACTTATTATTTAGGAATAAGGCTATATTTCTCTGTACCAGAAATCGCAAGCTTCTCATAATGCCTCTCCTTTTAACAGATGAAAATATATATCGTCAAGCCCCGGTGTTTTCAGGGTGTGTTTCCATTTCGCCTGAATCTCCATAAGACTTCCGCAGGCTGCAATCCTGCCGTCTTTTAAAATGCAGAGAGTATCTGCAAAAGAAGCTTCATCCAGATAATGTGTGGTGTAAAATATAGTCATCTGCAGCTGCTCTTTCAATTTCAGCAGCACATCCCAGACATTTTGCCTGGTAACGGGATCCAGCCCGGTTGTGGGTTCATCCAGAATCAGCAGCCTTGGTTTCGAGATAAGTGCCCGGGCAATCTGTGCCAGTCTACGCTGTCCCCCCGAACACTCCCGGTATTTTTGATGCTGCAGCTTCTCCATTTCCAGCAATTGAATCAAGTCCATAATCTGCTTCTTTAATTCACGGTCATGTTTCCAGTATAACCCACCTCTGTACCAGAGATTCTGATAAACCGTCAAATCATCATCCAGCACATCTTCCTGAAAAACCATACCGATTTTTCTTTTTATTTCATTTTTGTCTGTATCCATATCACTGCTGTCAATATATATCTTACCTTCTGATTTGGCAAGAAGAGTTCCAATCATATTCATGGTTGTACTTTTCCCCGCTCCGTTTGGCCCCAAAAATGCCAGCACTTGTCCCTGTTTCACCTGGAATTCCAGCGACTTTACGATCTTCTTCCTGCCATAATTTTTACTAAGACCTTCTACAGCCAGACAATCTTCCATCCATACCACCTCACTTCTACCTATGGTATATGAGGGAAATCATGGGAATATTCATTCACACGGGCTGTTTCTCTATCTCGTATCAAATTTTTTCATATCAGATTTCTTATCACCAGATTTCTTATCACCAGATTCCTTCGTATCAAATTCCTTCGTACCGGATTTTTTATCACCAGATTCCTTCGTATCAAATTCCCTATCACCAGATTTCTTCGTACCAGATTTCTTATTACCAAATTCCTTCGTACCAGATTCCTTATCACAGTTACGAATCGCCGGAATACACAGACACAATACAGCAGCGAGGAATGTCAATGCTCCTGCCACCAGAAACCATTTTTCTACTCCGAATGCTTCTGCGAATACTCCGGATAACGAAAGTCCAACTGGGGAAGTGATTACCATTATACTGCCTGAGAGAGACATCACCCTCCCCAGGTATTTCGCTTCGAATTTGCTCTGCAGCAACGGTGTGTACATCCCCCAGTAAAAAGGACCGGATATACCCATCAGGCAAGCAAATATCGTAAATGTAATAAATCCATCCTGTGGCAGAAGTCCAGAGGCAAAAAGGCTTACACTCATTAACAGATAGGAACCAATAATGGTATATACTCTGTTTTTTGTCCCGCCCCATCTGCCTAATATCAGAGAACCGGTCAGCAGTCCAATGGAAAACACGACTTCTGCAATGCTTGCATAAGTACTTGTACCTCCAAAATAAGACATACTCATTAAAGGGAATAACGCGCTGGTAGGCATCAGTGCTAACGTATATAATGCACTGATAAAAACCAGGCCCAGCATCCCCTTATTTGTTCGTAAAATACGAAAACCATCCAGCATTTCCCGCACAACGGGAAGCCTTTCTGTATCCTGGCTTTTATCCAGTTCCGGTATATGGCTGATTATCAATGTAAATACTGCAATCAAAGCGCCAATAACATCCAAAAATATAATTCCGCTAAGACTCCACATCTGGTATAGCACAGCCGCCAACACTGGACTGAATATCTGGGAAACTGACTGCAGGGACTGGGAATATCCCGCGCAGCGTGTCAATTGATCTGCCGGAACAATCTGCGGAGTAACCGCCTGGAGGCAGGGCGTGTGAAAAGCAGATCCAATAGAACGGACCAGTAAAACAGCTAAAATAACACCTGTTGAAAGAAAATCAAACAGTCCTGCAATAACCAGGAAAAAGCTTGCCACAGAAATCAGCAGATCCGAGATAATCATAATTTTCTTACGCTGATAGCGGTCAATATACACTCCGATAAATGGCCCTAATATTCCCTGTGGCAGAAATCCCATTAACATGGCAGCAGACAGGATCAGGGCAGACCCGGTGATATCCGTTAAATACCATACGATTGCAAACTGTAATACAGAACTGGAAAATTGAGAAACCGCCTGACCTGTCCATATAGTAAAAAAATTCTTCTTCCATTGTTTCATGATTTATTAACCTCTTATTCTAAATGCTCCGTCTTTGTCAATTCTAAAAGCAGTACTGCTGCTCTTTCACTCCCTTGCCTGTCAATGGAATAATGCGTCCATTTTCCAACCTTTCTTCCGGAGACTATTCCCGAATCGCATAAAATCTTCATATGATGGGACAGCGTTGACTGGCTGATCTTCAGTTCCTCCAGAAGCTTACATCCACATTTTTCACCGCCCCGAAGCATTTCCAGAATCTGTAATCTGTTTTCATCACAAAAAGCTTTAAAAACTTTTGCTTCATTCTCATAATTCCCCATTAAAGTACCTCACATTCATTTTTATCGATATATCTAAAGTATAAACATCATATCGAAAAATGTCAATGTGTTATTTGATAAAAAACCAGGCGAGTGACCCGTCTGGTTTTTATATTTTGACTGTAGTTGTATTTTACTCCTCTTTCTTACTCTCCGTCACCACTTCCGTACTCATATCCTTAAATCTTTCCATATCCATCTGCCCCAATGTCCTGTCCACCACAATCGCATTCACCATAGAACCAGTTACATTAAGGAGCGTTCTTCCCATATCAATAATCGGGTCAATCGCCAGAATCGGGCTGACAACCGGAAAGGAGGATGCCAAACCTACGCCCGAGAGGGCAACAGAAGCCGCCATGGTAGCTGTTCCCGGTATTCCTGCAATCCCAAGTGACCCTAAGGTCACAACTATAATAGACATTGCAATAAAAGTAATATCTATCGGCATACCATTTACATTTGCTACAAATACAAGGAGCAGCGCCGGAAATACTCCTGCACATCCCTGCATACCGGCTGTTGTTCCAAAACCTGCAACAAAATTGGCTGTACCGTCATTTACTCCCATTTTCTCAGTGAGTGTTTCAATCGTAAGCGGCAAAGAACCTACACTTGACCTTGATGTAAACGCTAGGATCATGACAGATATGCCTTTTTTGAGATATATCCCCGGGTTCACACCAAAGATTACCAGGGCAATCAGCTGGATCACAAACATAATTGCCACAGCCACATATAACGCTGCAATGAAAATTCCCACTTCCAGAATACTTTCTATTCCTTTTTGGGCTATGGTATTCGCCAACAAAGCAATCACAGCATAAGGCATATATTTGATAATAGTCATGGCAATGCTCATAATAATCTTATGCAATGCATTGATCAGATCAAAAAATGGCTTTACCACATCAAAGTATTTTTTTGACATTCTTTTGGCACCAAGACCAAAAAATACGGCTACAATCACCAGCGCGATAATATTGACGTCCACCATTGCCTGTGCCGGATTCGCAGGCAAAAGCCCTCTTAGAGTATCCACCACTGTTTTAATTTCTTTCATTTCCACAGCTTCAGCTGAAGCAGCCATTCCCGTTCCCACCCGGAACAAGACACCAACGAACAGACCTACTACGACAGCGATAACGACCATTATCATCGTTACCACAATCGTATTTTTCGTCAGTTTCCCGATGTTGGCATCTTTTTGCATATTGATTATCACATGGATAATTGATACCATAACAAGGGGAACTACCAGCATTCTGATGAGATCAATAAATCCATTTCCAAATAAACCATACCATTTTGTGGTTTCGGCTACAAAAGTGATTTCCATGGGTTGACTTACAAATCCGGATATAGCCTGTATAACCAGTCCCAGTACCAGTCCAAATACGGTACCGATAATCATTCTTTTGGAAAAGCTAACTTTTCGTTTCTGAATTCTGTTCATTACTATGAATAATGCCACTAAAAGCCCCAAGCAAAGCAATGTACGAATGTCACTTAACATTAAAAATTCTTTAAAAAATACATTATCCATTCTTATCTACTCCCTTATTGAAAGATTTTTCGCTCTGTCATTTCCTGTATCTAAATATAATACCCATTAATAAGGTGATGCATACAACTTCACCATTGTAACATATACACAAGGGATGGACAAGATTTTTTCCGATTTATTACCGGTAACGCAAATATTACCAGTTAAGAAATACTTCTGCTTTATTAAGAAAACCAGCCTTTAAGCTGGTCTCTATTTAACAATTTTTCTATTTTAGCATTTGCTCGAAACTATCTTCACAGTGCAATTTCAAAGAGTCCAAAAATGGTACCGGCTCAGGAAGTCCCTCTATCAATAACGGCAATTCTGTGCATCCTAAAATAACACCCTCAATCCCACACTCTTTTTGATAATAACCCACTATGTCCATAAATTCCCTTTGAGACTGGCTGTTTATTTTATGAACTGCCAATTCCCCGAATATTATATGATCAATTATATTTTGCTGTTTATCATTTGGGGATATTATTTCAATGCCATATTCTTTCATTCTGTTTTTATAAAATGAATGACTCATTGTATATCGAATCCCAGTTAAAAGCAGCTTCTTCCTGGACAGAGCCTGTGCCTGTTTTGCAACGGAATCCACAATACTTATCATTGGTACACCAGCATTCTTTTCTATCACCTCATACACGGAATGGGGCGAATTGGCAGCCATAATCACGATCTCTGCTCCTGCATGCTTTAAATTATCAATACCGGACTGAATGCAGTTGATATATTCCTCCATAAGGTTCTGATTTTCAAGATCTGTAAAATATTGAAAATTCAGGCTTTCTATTACGATCTCCGGATAATAATAGTCCTGATATCTTTCATAATACAGATTCATAATCTTTTTATAATATTCTATCGTAGATGTAAAACTGATGCCTCCAAGTATCCCTAATTTCTTCATATTCATTCTCTCCTCATGTAAAACGCTTTGTCGTCCACCGCCCTCATAGTGGCAAGGATACCATCCAGATGGTCATATTCGTGCTGTAATAATTCAGCCATATCGCCCTCTAAACACAATTCCCTACTCTTCCGGTTCGCATCTATAAATCTCACTACGCAGCGTCTGTGCCTTTTTACCCTTACATATAAATTAGGAAAAGACATGCAATCATCCAGTACCTCCATTTCTTCATCGTCCGGAAACACCAGTTGGGGATTAATAAATACAACAGGCTTATCAAGATACATATAAATAATACGTTTTCCCACTCCAATCTGAGGTGCGGCTATGGCACGCCCCGCCCGATAGCGACTCTTAAAATCCATAAGCGTGTCATGTAAATCAGAGATTGTTTCCGTAAGATCCTCTCCTTTTTCCACCAGATCACTTTTTTGATATAGTTTTTCATCACCAAGCAGTAATATTTTCTTTACCATATTTATGTTCTCCTTACTATAGGGTCGATTTAACAGTCTGTTACAAATTCCCGGTACCTGATATATTTAAGCCCTTTCTATTCTATTAACCCTCTTACTATTCAATCTCTTCTATTCAGCCTGTTCTATTGAGCTTGTTCTATTGAGCTTGTTCTGTTCAGCTTGTTCTGTTCAGCTTGTTCTGTTCAGCTTGTTCTGTTCAGCTTGTTCTTAAATTATAACTCTTGATATTGTATGGTTTCAATGTTAAAATTGTATGCAGAACAATAAACTGAAAAGAGGAAATACTATGCCGGTAAATTCATTTGAAAATTATCCTATGAGCTGGAGACCAAAACTAAGCAGAGAAAACACACCCCTCTACCTTTCTATCGCTGCTGCATTAGAAAAAGATATTTCTGCCGGAAATCTGCAGCCAAATGATAAACTGCCTCCCCAAAGAGAACTAGCTGATTATCTGGATGTTAATCTGAGTACGGTTACCAGAGCATTTAAGTTGTGTGAATCTAAGGGGTTAATCAGCGGTACTATCGGCAGAGGAACCTATGTAGCATCCGACGTAAGCGCCAATCTTCCAATGCTAAGCGAGAGGGAAGAATCCAATTGCATTAATCTGGGCGCCTCACATCCCCTTTACCGGCAAAACAGGTATATTACTCAAATGCTAAAAAAACTGCCTTCCAAGATCAATATCGATAACTTATTAAAATACACAGATATTTCCGGAAGTGAGCTGCAAAAAGAAAGTGCCTGCATTTGGCTGCATAAACTGGGGATTCCTGCTCAGTCCAAAAATATACTAATTACGTCCGGTTTACAAAATTCATTAACGGTTATATTGGCATCACTATTTCGTTATGGAGATAAAATTGCAACCAATTCCCTTACATATCCGGGTATTAAAAACATTGCAAATATGTTAGGCATCATACTGATACCCATACCCTTTCTTAGCAGCAAAATGGATTTAAAATACTTAGAACAGATTTGCAAGACAGAGAATATAAAAGGAATCTATGTAATTCCTGATTCTCACAATCCGACTACCGTCACAATGGAACTAAATGAACGCATCCATTTAAGCAGTATTATAGAAAAAAATGCCTTAATCAATATAGAAGATGGCACATATACCTTTTTATCAGAAAAGCCAAACCTATCACTGTATGAACTAATACCGAACCATACCATCCATATATGCACGCTTTCCAATTCGCTGTCTGCCGGACTCAGAATTTCTTTTCTGGCTGTACCACCAGCTTTCCGTGAAAGCCTGCTCACCGGAATTCGAAATATCAACGTTATGTCTTCTCCTGTCGAGACGGAATTAGCCGCTCAATTGATTCAAACCGGTATAGCAGAACACATTATTGATGATAAAATAAAGGAGATCATAAAAAGAAATATAATCACGGAGAACCTATTAGCCGGAAATGAACTTTGGGGCAGCCAAAGATGTCAATTCCGATGGCTGATGCTCCGTGATTCTATAAATAGTCACGAACTGGAAATTTATTTAAGAAAGAAGAGTGTTCAAGTGTTTTGCAGTGAGCGGTTTTTAGTGGGAAACAGTAAGCTTATTCCTGCTATCCGCCTGGCTGTCTGCTCCCCGGATTCTCATGCGGATTTAGCCAGGGGTCTTCAGATTATAAACGAATCCCTCCTGCCTTGAACACCAGCGTCTGTTTAAGATGCATTAGATTTACTTAATCAATGCGTACATTTTCATATCCTGTACTATTCCATTTTTAACTGAATTTTTACGCAGAATGCCTTCGCACTGAAAGCCTGCTTTTTCCAATACCCGGCAGGAAGGTCCATTATAAGCAAATGGTTCCGCAAAAATCCGTACGATATCTGTTTGTTCAAAAATATATCTGCAGGTTTTTTTCACAGCCTCTGTCCCAATTCCCCTGCCCCAGTGGGACTCTGCAATATAATATCCCAATTCTGCTGTTAAAGAATGAATATTATTGCAGCGCGTAACACCAATGCTTCCCGCCACATGCCCGTCTACTACAATTGCAAATGCATAAGTGGTATCCTGGTCAGCTGTTAAGACAGCGTTGATATATTCTTTTGCATCATTTATCGTATAGGGATAAGGCAGGCCATCTCTCAGGTTATTCTGAATTTTTTTATTATTCAATGCTTCAGCAAGCTCCCCTGCATCCTCTATCTTCCATTTTCGTATTGTAAGTTCCATATAATTCCCTCCCTTTAATCCAGTACTTTTTCGACTTTAGCGATTACGTTCCCATTCGTGTTTCAGCAAACGATATTCAAGGCGTGTTTTCATTTTTCCATCATGCCATTCCCAGTCCACGTGTTCTGCTTCCTTAATAAGTCCACAGTTCCTCATCACCTTTTCGGAACCCCCATTCTCTTTTAGACATCCGGTTATGATACGGTAGACCCCATTTTCCGTAAATGCAAATTCTATTATTTTGCGCAAAGCTTCTGTTGTGTAACCGTTCCCCCAATACTTGGGATATGAAAAATATCCTAAATGAACCAATTTTCCCAAAGGGGTATGATCTACAACAGTATACCCTATACTTCCCACCTGCTGCTGTGATTCCTTTAACATCATGTGCAGGAAATAAAACTTCCTGTTATCAGAATCCTTATCCTGTAACATTTTTTGAAAGTCCACTCTGGCATCGTCAACAGAATGAAGCTTAATATCCTGTAGGTAATACATGGTTTTATCATCGCTTTTCAGCCGATAATAAAGGTCTTCCTCTTTTTCTTCATAATCTCTTAATATAAGACGCTCAGTTTCCAGATAAATCATACAGTTATCCTCCCTTTTACTATGTGAATATGATCAAGACTAATAACCATTGTTGTATACCTTAATCCATTGGTAACCTTTTTCGAACCTGTATCCGTAAATCCTAGATGATGATACGCAGGAACTGCAAAGGGAGAAGAATTGACCGTAATGCTGCCGCTTGTATTATCCTTACAGTATATTATACTTGCACTTTTTAATCATATTAACATGCTTTGTAAAAAAGATCAATGTACACAAAAAAGGAGTTCTACTCATCACAGTCAACATCCAAAACTATCTATTTGCCCTTCTATGGTAAATTTTCAATGAACAAATATAGAATACCACAAGCAATCCCAGGCACCAGGCTATTGCAATGAAAGCGGCATTTCCTGTATCTATATCCAGAAATAATCCTCTGATACTGTCTGCAAGCGGTGTAAATGGCTGGTATTTTGCGAATATCCTAAGTACTGCCGGCATATTTTCAACCGGTACAAAGCAAGAACTGACATATGGCAGAAGCATCCCGATATAGGTGAATGCACTTACTGACTCTAAGCTTGGACAAAACAGTCCCCAGACAATTGCCGCCCAGGTATACATCAGCGAGAACAGAAAAACAATCAGAAAAATTGTTAAATAATCCAAGAAATCAGCCTTAGCCCGAAATCCTATTAATACCGCAACACTTAAAACAATCAGGGCTGTGATGGCACATCTTAAAAGCGTAGCAGCCATATGGCCATTTAATACCGCTGTTTTCCCGATATCCATGGTCCGAAACCGGTCCATGATGCCCTTGGTCATATCCTCCTTAACAGAGATCGCAGTCATGGACGCGCTGCTCGCGATTGACAGCAGCAATATACCCGGCAGAATGTAATCCAGATAGGTGAATTCCCCGATCTGCATAGACCCCCCTATGATAAATACCAGCATCAGCAATTGTGCCAGGGGTAAAACTGCCGTCATGATCAAGATTTCAACTTGCCTGGTTGTATGTTTCATACTTCTTGATACCATTGTAAACGTATCATTTAAACTAAGTGCTATTTTATTCATCTTCTATTCTCCTTTTCTCCATCCACTAAATTCAGGAATACATCTTCTAATGTAGCTTTCTTTTGCGTAAACGAGGAAGGTATTATTCCGTGCTGCTCCATTGAGGTAAACAGATTTGTAATTTGTTTCATTCCTCCACTTATTTCAATGGTTACAGTCTGATCTTCTTCATCCACTCCCGTAATTTTTTCAGAAAAAATTTCTCTCATCTTTTTTATACTTTCACCATTTTTAAAGGTAAAAATCATAATTTCCCCGGATGATAATTTCTTAATCTCTTCCACCGTCCCATTGGCAATGATAACGCCCTCATGCAGGATTGCTACCCGGTCCGCAAGTTCTTCCGCCTCTTCTAAATACTGGGTGGTTAAAAAAATAGTAACTCCATTTTCTTTCAGTTTTTCAATGATATTCCACATGGCATTTCTGCTTTGCGGATCCAAACCGGTCGTAGGTTCATCCAAAAATATAACCGACGGATTACCTAATAAACTCATTGCGATATCCAATCTTCTGCGCATACCTCCGGAATAAGCGGAAGTTCGTTTATCAGCAGCTTCTTCCAGATGAAAATCTCTTAATAATTTGTCTGCCTGTATCTTATAATCTTTAATATGACACAGTCTTGCTGTCATCTCCAGATTTTCCCGTCCTGTAAGTATCTCATCTACTGCCGTAAACTGTCCGGTGAGGCTTATCAATTTTCTGACTTTCGCCCCATCCTTATTTACATCCCTCTCTCCGACAAATGCTGTACCGCTGTCCATCCGAAGCAACGTCGCCAGTATTTTGACCGTTGTCGTTTTACCGGAACCATTGGATCCCAGCAAACAGAAAATAGTACCTTTTTGTACTTTAAATGTGACACCTTTTAAAACGTCCTTTTCATCATAAGCCTTTTTAAGGCCACTCACCCTGATCGCAAATTCGTAATTATCCACTGCTAATCCTCCTTTTTCTTTAAAATATCTCTTCTGGCAGACACGTTTTGTTCAAAATCATGCCAGATACGATAAGTAAATACTATCTTCTGCTTCCTGTTTCTGTTTTTTATATTTCCTTATGCATTTTTCTTGAGTATTTTTTATTCTATTTGCTTTTTTAAGTATTAACTCATTGAGTATATAATTATTAAGCATTAACTCATTGAGTATACACTCGCTGAGTTAATACTTAACCAGTATAGCAAAGCTTTATTTATCTGTCAACCGGGAAAACGGGATTTCTAAATCATTTCTAAATCTGCCATATATCTATTATTCAATTAAGATTGATATGAAATCGTAGAAGTACAAAAAAACCGCCTGCTCTTGGTCAGAACAAACGGCTGCTATGTTTTGAAATATATTTATTTTTTTAACTTATATTCGTTTTTGATACTTGCTTTTATTTGCTTTTCAGACAGATTAATGCTATATCTAAAATTTCTTCCGGTAATACCAGTAGCTCTGTTTAAGATTGAACTCTATGATTTCTTAACATGTCCACAATCCACTCAACTTCGGGAAATGGCATTTTACTGTGCAATGCATACTGCACGGCAATGGATTGCAAAGTATTGCTAAACAAATATGTTAATGCATAAGGATCTCCCTGTCGAATCGATCCCTGCTGCTGTCCTCTTTTTATAATCTCTACTATTTTGTCAGCATCCTGTTCCCTGGATTTTATCTTTTCATAGATATGTTTTGGGATTCCTTCACTTTGTTTCATCTGCGCTATCAGAATAAAAAATTTTGATCCTGTTTCATCCTCCTTCAGACATCGCAACACAGATTCTGCTACTTGTTCAAAATAATCAATAGGATCCAGATTTTCCTGATCTGCCCAATTATCACTCTCTCTGAGTGCAATGTCCACTAAGGTCTCTAATAAGATTTCCTTTGTTTTGAAATAGTGGAAAAGCAAACCCTCACTTATATTCAGGGCTTTTGATATTTCACTTGTTTTAGTAGATGCATAACCTTTTTTTATAAATAGCTCTAAAGCTGCTATTAAAATCTCTTCTTCCCGTTTTGCTTTTTGTTCCGCACGCGTTGCCATAACAAGCTCCTTTCATTGAGTAATAACTCATCCAGTGACCTTCTGCTTAGTATAGCAAAACTTTCTAAAACTGTCAATCCGCTCTACAGCGAACGTTTTGTAATGTTCTATTAAATGCATTATATTTGGGTTTAGCTGATTAAGGACGCTTTGTATAATATAGGTAGTGTACGGAAAGATGGGGGTGGGTGGATGTTCTTTATCGGATGTAGAGCAGTATATTTTGACAGTTTATGCATAATAGAAGATGAAAGTCTACGCCTTTTTCTGATCGCAGAATGTAAAACAAATCCCGTTCTCAAGATCAGTTGCTTTACATCATTAGTTTACACCAATAGCGTCCGGTATGTCACAACCCCAGGGTTCCATCATGCTGAGAAAACCAGCTTTGTATCAACGAA
>OATB01000065.1_pt1 | contig 119987 bp, 117 predicted proteins | sample 1494941 | NCBI WGS metagenome assembly OATB01 (sample SAMEA2579931, study PRJEB22360) | human gut metagenome | reverse complement strand
CCTTTATTCAAACGCTGCAAAATGTCGATAAGGTAGAAATCTTACCTTATCATACGATGGGCAAGTACAAATGGCAGGAAATGGGCTTGAAATATCCTTTGGAAGGCATTGAACCACCAACTGAAACTCGCGTAAAAAATGCGAAGGAACTGTTGCATACTGATAACTATACAAAATATTTAACCCGTTAAAATTAACAGGAAAGATGCATTTTTGATTGAATCTTTCCTGTTTTTTGCTATCATAAAGAAGAATGGAAAACCTATGATAATTAAAGGAGTGTCCTACATGTCAAAAATTTTAGTTTTTGGTCATCAAAATCCAGATACTGATGCGATTGGTGCAGCTATTGCCTTTGCTTACTTGCAAGATGCATTACGTGAAGAAACAGTTGAAGCTGTCGCACTGGGAAATCCAAGTGAAGAAACGCAATATGCGTTAGACCATTTTGGTTTAAAAGCACCACGTGTGATTAAAAATGCCAAAGATGATACTGAAAATGTGATGTTAGTTGATCACAATGAATTTCAACAAAGTGTAAGTGATATTGCCGATGTTAATATCTTAGCAGTGGTCGATCATCATCGGATTGCAAATTTTGAAACAGCTAATCCTTTATACTATCGTGCCGAACCTGTGGGCTGTACAAGTACAATTGTTTTAAAGTTATATAAAGAAGCTGATGTAACAATTCCCAAAGCGATTGCTGGTATAATGTTATCCGCTATTATTTCAGATACATTACTATTTAAATCACCTACTTGTACACCAGAAGATGTCGCTGCAGCTAAAGAACTTGCTGTACTTGCCGAAACAGATTATGAAGCTTATGGCTTAGAAATGTTGAAAGCTGGGACTAACTTAAGTGATAAATCTGCTAACTTCTTATTAGATCTTGATGCTAAAAGTTTCCCAATGGGAGATAAAAATATTCGTATTGGTCAAGTTAATACTGTTGACTTAGATGAAGTTTTCAATCGCCAAGCTGAATTAGAAGCTGCTATGAAAGAAGAAAATAACAAAAAGGGTTACGATTTATTTGTTTTGATTGTGACGAACATCTTAGATAGTGATTCTGAATTGTTAGTTGTCGGCGACGCAAAAGAAAAAATTGAAACAGCATTTAATACGAAGTTAGAAAATAACCGAGCTTTATTAAAAGGTGTAGTTTCTCGCAAAAAACAAGTTGTACCCCAACTAACAGAAGCTTTTGCTTAAGCCACATTATTAATGTTTCTTTTATGTATACCCGAGTGATAGCGAAAACTTTTTTATTACTTTTTAGGTAATAAAAAAGAGCGCTGCTTCATCGGGTTTTTTATATGGCGTCAGACAATTAAAAAATAGGAGTAATGGTGAAAAATGAAATTTTATTATGGTGGTAGTAAAAAAGAAGCTTATCAAAATATAGCCTGTAATAAGACTTTTCAGCAATTATGTAGGTATTTATATCAGCATGAACAGTCGATTTTGCGTGATTTAAAACAAAATATTACGATGCCTGATCTAGAAAAAACTATTGATACAGCAATTGAATTGAAGTTAGTTTTACGAGAAAATCGGCGTTATCGTTTAATGTTTCCTGTTGTGTCTAAAGAGATGAGCATTACAATTACACAAGAAGACGCTTTTCAAGTTGCTTTGAAACAATTAAGAGAAGAATCGCCTGCTAATTTTTTAGCCGCGCTTAATTATTTTTACAATTTGACGCAACAAGACCATTTTTATGGTGTAATGGATTCTATTTCATTAGCCGGAGTAGCTGTTTTAAAAAGTGAAGAACTTACGCTGATTAGTGGCCAAGTAGAGGAAAGTATAAGAACATTACCCCAATATTTTGACGCTTTAACAAAAGAACTGGGAGCAGAAAAAAGTGACTTATATGCAATTATCGGCGATGTGGATCCAATTTATGCGGGAACACAATTTGCCTATATTATTCAAAGAGTAGAACAAAGGAAAAAAGTACGTCCTTCTATCTTTACTCAGGCGTTAATAATGTCAGAAATTTTGGCTACAGATGAGAGTGGTACTTTACAATTGAAGATACCTACTTTGACAAGTGGCGGTAAAAATCTTATTACAATGCCGTCAGACGTTTTTAGATGGCAGCTATTATTTGCAAAATTATTAGAGGATAGAAAAGATAATTTTATACAATATATTCTTTTAACTAAAAATTAAAAAAATCAAAATTATTCTGGTTTTATTAGCCATAAAATTACTGCTCCCTTATTTTTCTTTGAAATCGATTCGTTTAAATAATATTAAATTAAAAAATAATAACAATTATTGTTGAAATTCTAATAATATGATGATATTATTATTATAGAATGAATCAGGAGGGCTTCTGAATGGAGAAAATAAAAAAAGAGTATGTAAAAAGTAAAGCGGCTACTAATGGTGAGATGGTTCAATTTATTTCAATGGCAGAAATCGAAGCAGCTCGGGCGGAACTAAAAGCTAATCAGATTGACGAAAGCCATTTTTCTGATGGTGAAATTATTTTAGCAATCCAGCAAAAACAAGACATTGGAGCACAAACCATTATTCCGATTGTTGTAGATTGGTTGATAGAAAATAATTTTATCGTAACTGGGGCCCAAGCAATTAAATATTTATTAGAGAATGCAAAATATGATCAGCAACCGCGATTATATAAAGTGGTTGGCGATTTAGATTTTGATACCAATGGAAAATTTTATTTAATTGTAGCAACAAGTCCTAAGCGTAAAGTTGAATCTTTATTCAAAGTCTATACCAATGGTGTGATTAAAGAATTATGGGTAGAAAAATAGATTGTGTGAGAAGTGAGAAATCACTTCTTTTTTATTGTTTCCAATTTTACGAGACACTATTACTAGTGTGTAGCAATAAGCGAGAAACTATTTGAAGTTTTGCAAATAAACTTGATGAAGTGGTATTTTTGTAATGGAGTAAAGGTATAAGCGAGCCTAGGAAAAAATCAAAAGACGTTAGAATCTCACTGGCTAGATTCTAACGTCTTTTTTAATCTATCATGTCTTTTTTATTGGTGTATGTAAAAAGAAAAGACTGAAGAACGTGATATTAATTGTGGCAGCAATAATACTTCCTACGTTAGGTAGGGAAAAGTCGGTAAGAAATACACTATAAAAAACACTTACTAAATAAATCAAAATATCGATTACCATTAAGATCGCAAAGATAAAGGGATATTTTCGATTTAAAAAAACAATTAGAAAGAAAAAAAGTGCCATCAAAGTTGCCAATATTTGAATACCTACAGCTAACAGATATACAAAAGAATGAATATTACCGCTAGGAAGAAAAGTGCGTAAGAACAAAATTAGAAAGGAAAAAAAGTAAAACGTGGTAGCTTCCTTAAATTCAGTTTGGTCAGTTTTTTTGCAAAAGTAATAAAGCATGGCGCTAAAAACGACTGTGAAAAAAATAAAGAGATGATTAAAAAAACTTGATAGATTATTGCTTTCCCCAATCATGTTTAATGATACTTGTGTCGCAAGTGCAGATACGAAATATTCAATACAAAATGTTGATATAAAAAGAATTGTAGCAATAAATCCGCAAGATACGGTAGAGTACTTTAGTAATTTTAAATTCGACATAACTTCGCTCCAAATATTTATTCTAGTCAATAATAACAAAATAATAAGTAAATGTCGAACTGTTCTCATAAAAAAAGAATTTTATTAATTTCATATGAAAAAGAAAAAAAGTCTAGCTGTCTACGATACAAAAGTAGAAGCTAGACTTGTTCTTTACTGACGTTGTTGCCGTTTACGAACTTTTTTAGTCCAAAAGCCACCAGAAATATATTTTGGCTCGTATGAAATTATAAAAGCTCGTTCTTCTATGCTTTTAATTAATTGATATAATTGCCGTTCATTTTTCCGTGGGGATAAAATTTCTAACACAACACGTTCTCCTTCAAGTCCCTGGGCGTTGCTTTGGGTCACGCCATAGCCATTGTCCCGTAAAACTTTTGGCAAATTATTATCTTCGCTGGTATTGGAAGGTAATATGGCGGTAACCATGATATAGCCAAGTGCTAACTTATCTTCTATCTTAATACCTACGCTTATCCCAACCGCATAGCCTAAGGCGTAAACAAATAAGTTTATCGGATCATCTAAGCGATCTAAGACCATTGAAAGACCTAGAATATATATTGTAATCTCCACCATACTTACTAATGGTGCAATGACCCGATAACCTTTCATCGTTAACATAAAACGCAGTGTATTAAGCGTAATATAAGCAAAGTTAATAGCAAAAATCATAAATAAAAGTTTGAAGTCCAATTAAAAACCCCCTTATTGCTCCAAAATACACTACATAGGTAAAAATTACAATTGAAACACTAATCAAAATGGAATATTATTGCAAAAATATTAAGAATAGATTACAATTGTTATATAGAACAGTTGTTATATAAATAGGGGGTGGAATAATGAGTCGGCGTCTTTTGCTTGTAAGTCATGGTATTGTAGCACTTTTTGGTTTATATTATTCTATTTATTTATTAATAATTAATCCGGAAACTTTGTTTTCAGTTGAGCACGCTCTGAGTTATCACCCAACATTTGACCATTTTCTATTTATTTTTTTCAAGTTTCTTTTAATTTCTATGAGTAGTTTTTTTGCTTACGCTGCGTTACGTTTTGTACTTCCTTTTAGTAGTTATTATTCCTTTGGACAAGGACTGATATTGTTAGGGCTCGCTTTAATTATTGGGTACTTGCCTTTAGGAATTAGAATCTTTTTGCTTATGATGGGATTATTTCAAAGTAGTGTGATTGTCTATCATAAATTCACATTGTTGTAAACGTTTTTTGAAGATTGGTAAGTCCAAAATCACTAACTTATTTTAAGTATCTGGGTTTTTATAACCGGATACTTTTTTTGTAACTAAAACACATTAAATAATAATGCTCATTATTGTCTCATAATAGTGGCGCGTCATATTTTATAGTGTCTAAATTTCGTTATATAATTTTTGTTTGAAGAGATGTTGAAAGAATTTTTTAATAGAGAATACACTCTATCAATACTGTTATCGTATTCATAATTACACCTGCAAACGCTTTATATAGCGGCTGTTTTAAATGATTTGGATTGTAATGAAATTATTTTATGAAAAACGAGTTATTTTTTTAACAAAATGCTTTTCAAAGATTAGAAATATGTTATTATTATATTAGAAAAACTTAGTGATTTATATGATTTTTTGCCTAGCTTTTGGTTTAGTAGAAATTTTCTGTGAAGGATTATTGAATAGAGAAAGGAAACTGGTATGGTTGAAGAAAAACAAGCAATTGATGTTCTAGCGGCAGAAGAACGATTTTTAACAGGTGAAAATTTTTACAGCCAGCATCTCTTAGGTGCCCATCAAGTATCAGATGGGAATTTTGTTTTCCGGGTATGGGCCCCTAACGCACAACAAGTGTGGTTAGTAGGTGATTTTAACGAATGGGATGATTCACTTCCATTAGTAAAAAGGGACTCTGGTATTTGGGAAGTGACAACAACACGGCCAAATGAAGGAGACCTTTACAAATTTAAAGTACGACAAGCAAATGGCCGTGAAATTTTTAAAATTGACCCATTTGCGATTCGTTTTGAAAAACGTCCAGGAAGCGCAGCAGTTTTGCATACAACGTCTGAAAAGAAATGGAAAGACGGATTATGGCAAGGCCGCAAAAAACGGACTAATCATTTTAAACGACCATTAAATATCTATGAAGTCCATGCCAGTTCTTGGAAACATCACGAGGACAACACTCCTTATACATTTTCAGACCTAAAAGAAGAACTCATACCTTACGTTAAGCAGATGGGTTATACCCATATTGAATTCATGCCTTTAATGGAACATCCTCTAGGCAAATCTTGGGGTTATCAACTCGTGGGTTATTTTGCAGTAAGTTCTTACTATGGCACACCAGAAGAATTTCAAGACTTTGTGGAATCTTGTCATAAAGAAAATATTGGTGTTTTAGTCGATTGGGTTCCCGGACATTTTTGTATTAATGAAGATACTCTACCCTATTACGATGGGACCCCCACTTTTGAATATGAAGATTGCGATCGTGCGAAGAATGTTCGTTGGGGAGCGATTAATTTTGACTTGGGCAAACCACAAGTCCAAAGCTTTTTAATTTCCAGTGCACTTTTTTGGTTGGAATTTTATCATTTGGATGGTATCCGGGTGGATGCTGTGTCGAATATGATTTACCGCGATTACGATGAAGGTCCTTGGACTCCTAATCATGAAGGCGGCAATCGCAACTTTGAGGGTTATTACTTTTTACAAAAGTTAAATGCTGTTGTGAAGTTAGCACATCCAGAAGCAATTATGGTAGCTGAAGAAAGTTCTTCTGATACAAAAATTACTGGTATGATCGAAAGTGGAGCGTTGGGTTTTGATTACAAATGGAACATGGGATGGATGAATGACGTCTTGCGTTTTTATGAGATGGACCCTATTTATCGCGGCCATAACTTTAATCTTTTAACGTTTTCGTTTATGTACATGATGAGTGAAAACTACATTCTACCCCTTTCTCATGATGAAGTTGTTCACGGTAAAAAGAGTTTGATGCATAAAATGTGGGGAGATCGCTATAAACAATTTTCCCAACTCCGCAATCTATACACTTATATGATGACCCATCCAGGTAAAAAATTGCTCTTTATGGGAAGTGAGTGGGGTCAATTTTTAGAATGGAAATATGACCAGGGGCTAGAATGGATCGATTTGAATGATGAGATGAATCGAAACATGCAACATTTTACGAAGACATTAAATGGACTTTATAAAGAAGAAAAAGCATTGTGGGAATTAGAAGGTAATTATGACACGATTGAAATCATCGATGCGGATAATAAAGATGAGACAGTGTTGAGTTTTATCCGCCGAGGAAAAACAAAAAAAGATTTTGTCATAGTTGTGTTGAATTTAACTCCTGTGGAGCGGAAAAATTTTGCGATAGGCGTGCCTTATCCCGGAACTTATAAAGAGATTTTGAACACAGAAATGAAAGAATTCGGTGGAACATGGACTAAGACTAATCCAATAAAAGAATCGTCTGCAATTCCGTTTAAAGATTATCATTATCAGATTGAAACAATTGTTCCGGCTTTAGGGGCTTTGTTGATTAAACCAGAGGACATTAATACGCGGGCAAAACCAAAAAATAGAAATAAAAGTAAAAAAGCAAAAGCTGAAAATTAAAAGGGGGGAATGGTGAAATTTCACCGCAAAAATGAAAACAGAAATGTTAGCAATGATCTTAGCCGGCGGTCAAGGAACGCGACTAGGAAAATTAACCAAGAATATTGCCAAGCCGGCAGTTCCGTTTGGCGGACGGTACCGAATTATTGATTTTACTTTGAGCAATTGTGCCAATTCAGGAATTCGAAACGTTGGCGTAGTCACACAATATCAACCATTAGCATTAAATCATCACATTGGAAATGGGGCTAGTTGGGGATTAGATGGTATCAATTCTGGCGTGACGATTTTACAACCGTTTTCAAGTTCTGAAGGAAGTAAATGGTTTGAAGGAACAGCCCATGCGATTTATCAAAACATTGCCTACATTGATCAAATGGATCCGCAATATGTGCTTGTTTTATCGGGCGATCACATTTATAAAATGGATTACGAAGAAATGTTGGAAACCCACAAAGCAAATAATGCTTCATTATCTGTAGCAGTTATCGAAGTGCCAATAAAAGAAGCTTCACGTTTTGGAATTATGAATACTGATGAGAATGATCGCATCATTGAATTTGAAGAAAAACCAGCAGAACCTAAAAATAACTTAGCCTCAATGGGTATCTATATCTTTAACTGGGGTCGCTTGCGTAACGTCTTAATGAATAGTTACTCCAAAGACGGTCAAATGATTGACTTTGGAAAGCATGTAATTCCAAACTATCTTGAATCAGGCGAAAACGTTTTTGCCTATCGTTTTTCTGGTTATTGGAAAGATGTGGGAACAATTGATTCATTGTGGGAAGCCAATATGGAATTTATCGAACCTGAGATGGAGTTAGCCATTCGAAAAAAATCTTGGCGCGTATTTTCTAAAAATACCATTTCTCCACCTCATTTTCTAACGCAGACAGCTTCTGTCAAAAATTCTTTAATTGTGGATGGTTGTTATATTTCTGGGGAAATTAATCATTCGATTTTATCAGATGATGTTCAGGTAAAAGAAGGCACGGTTATTACCGATAGCGTCGTAATGCCTGGGGCCACCATTGGTAAAAATGTTAAAATTAACCGTGCAATTATCGGTGAAAATGCGATTGTCGGCGATGATGCAGTTATCGATGGCAGTGATGAAATTGCTGTAGTCGGCTATTCTGAAGTGATTGGAGTGACCCTTGATGAGAACTAATAAAATGTGTGCAATTTTAGGTAACTTACATCGTTATAACGAGTTGTTGCCCTTAACGGAAAGCCGTCCCTTGGCGACACTGCCTTTTGATTGCAAATATCGTTTAATTGATTTTAATTTATCTAGTATTGTCAATGCGAATATTAGTACTGTTTTCATGGTATTTAATGAAGGCGAAACACAGTCTGTTTTTGATCATATCGGCGGTGGAAAAGAATGGAATTTAGACAGTGTCCGCAATCGCTTTTTCATTCACGTTTACCAAGATTTTCTAAAACAAAAAGCTGAAAATAAGCATTATTATGATACTGTAATTGATTATTTGCGCAAATCAAAATCAGAATACACTGTTTTTATGGGAAGTAAAATGCTATGCAATATTGACTTAAGAGCTGTTTTGAAAATTCATCAAATGCAAAAAAATGATATGACTGTGGTTTACAAACGGATGCCCAAATCACAAGTTTATCCAACAGATATCATTTTAAATTTGGAAGAAAATGGAAAAATCGTAGGAGCACCACAAGCTAAAGAAAGTCATCTAGCTGATTTGGTTAATCTTTGTGCTGATATTTATATTGTCCAAACGGACCGATTAATTGAAGCACTATCACAAGGGCAAAATGAAGGGATTTCTGTTAATTTAGAAAGTTTCTTACGTTCAAAAATTACCGATGTAAAAAGCTCTGCTTATGAATACACTGGTTATTTGAATAATATTTTTGACATTCATTCTTATTACCAAGCGAATATGGATATGTTGGATCCACAAAAGTTCAGTTCTTTACTATATTCCAGTAAAAAAATCTACACCAAACTAAAAAATGAAGTACCTACTTATTATGCGCCAACTTCAGAAGTAGAAAATTCTCAGTTTGCTACAGGCTCTATTATTGAAGGTACTGTGAAAAACTCTTTAGTTTCTCGTCATACTTTAATCAGTGAAGACGCAGTTGTAGAAGGATCTATTATTATGGCCAACAATAAGATTGGTGCAGGTGCCCAAGTGAAATACGCTATTTTAGACAAAGAAGTGCAAGTAGCGCCTGGTGTTAAAATTATTGGTACAAAAGAAGAGCCAATCGTTATTAAAAAACAAAGTCATATCATTTCAAATGTCTACGGAGGCGAATAAGATGAAAGTGTTATTTGCTGCCGCTGAGTGTGCCCCTTTTTTTAAAACGGGTGGATTAGGCGATGTTGCTGGTGCTTTACCAAAGGAATTAGTGAAAAAGGGAATGGACTGTCGCGTAGTATTGCCTTATTTTGCTAAAAAAATACCTGCTGAATATGCAAATCAGTGTGAAGACTTGTTTTCATTTTATGTAAACGTTGGCTGGCGCCGTCAATATTGTGGGGTAAAGCAGTTAGTCTTAAATAATGTTACTTACTATTTTTTAGATAATCTCTATTATTTTGGAGGTCGCGATGCCTTATATGGTTATTACGATGACGGAGAGCGCTTTGCCTTTTTCCAATTGGCTTTGATTGAAATGTTAGAGCGCATTGGCTTTATACCAGATATTTTGCATGCCAATGACTATCATACTGCGATGCTTCCTTTCTTGTTAAAGGAAAAATATCATTGGATTAAAGCCTATAATCCTATCAAGACTGTTTTAACTATCCATAATATTGAGTTTCAGGGCCAATATGACGGAAGTGTATTGCCAGATTTATTCGGTGTTGGGATGGAACGTTATGAAGATGGTACTGTTCGCATGAACGATTGTTTAAATTTCATGAAAGCCGGAATTTTATACGCTGATCGTGTAAATACGGTGAGTCCTTCTTATGCGGAAGAAATAAAAACAGCACAGTTTGGTTCTGGTTTAGATGTTATTTTGCGAATGGAAGCTGGCAAATTAAGTGGCATCTTAAACGGAATTGACTATGATTTAAACAATCCTAAAACTGATCCTGCGTTACGCTATCACTATAGCAATACAGATCTTACCGGTAAACTACAAAATAAAGCGGACTTACAAGAAAAAATGGGTCTACCTGTTCGCGCAGATGTACCGCTTTTTGCGGTGGTTAGCCGCTTAACCTACCAAAAAGGTTTTAATCTTTTACTTGATGAATTACACAATCTTTTGCAAAATGATGTACAGCTTGTGCTATTGGGTACAGGGGATAAAGACTTTGAAAATGGGTTCAGCTATTTTGCAGCGACTTATCCAGATAAATGCTCTGTTAGTATTTCCTTTGATGTGAAGTTGGCACAACAAATGTATGCGGCAGCCGATGCATTTTTAATGCCGTCTGCTTTTGAACCTTGTGGCTTGTCCCAAATGATTTCCATGCGTTATGGCACATTACCGATCGTTCATGAGATTGGTGGATTAAAAGATACTGTAACACCTTATAATATTGTGACAGGTGAAGGCACAGGATTTGGTTTTGCTGAGTTTAGTTCTTATCAACTCCTCAAAGCAATTGAAAAGGCAATTACTTTGTACGTTGAGGATAATAAGAACTGGCAAAACTTAATGCAACAAGCAATGACAAAAGATTTTAGCTGGAAAACTTCTTCAAAACAATATGTAGCGTTATACGAAACGCTGCTTTAAAAAGTAAGGCAGAAGAAACCGAAAAACAGCTAATTAGCTGACTGTTTTTCGGTTTCTTGTCTCTATTGGTTCAAAAAGAAATAGGATAAAACGTGAAGCTGAAGAAGGATCCTTCTTCAACTTTTTAGTATCTGGGAGGAAAAGAGATGAAAATTACCAAAAAGGTTTTTAAAGAAGAAATGATTCAGCGTCTAAAAGAAAAATATGCGATGGATATCAGTGATGCGACACCCCAAGAACTTTTTCATGTTGTAGGCAGTGTTGTCAAAACTTATTATGCCGATGATTGGGTCCAGACATGGAAAGATTACTTAATTGAAGAAACAAAACAAGTCTACTATTTTTCCATTGAATTTTTACCGGGAAAAATGTTAAAAAGTAATTTACTCAATTTAGGTATTTTAGATACGGTTCGGGAAGGTTTAACCGAATTAGGATTTTCTTTAGAGGATATCGTGGAACAAGAAAAAGATATGGCTTTAGGTAATGGTGGCTTAGGGCGTTTGGCTTCTTGTTTTATGGATTCAATTGCTTCTTGTGGTTTACCAGGCAATGGCAACGGTATTCGTTATGATTATGGGTTATTTAAGCAACGTTTTGTTGAAGGTTATCAAGTAGAGCTGCCGGATGAATGGTTAAACAACGGAAATGTATGGGAAGTGCGCAAGGAAAGTAAAGCCGTGGATGTCCGTTTTGGTGGGAACGTTTATATGATGCCCTTGACTGATGGCCGCTTAAAACCGATCTACGAAAATAGTCATCTGATTAAAGCTGTTCCTTATGATACAGCGATGGTAGGTTATCAAAATGACGTTGTCAATACATTGCGATTATGGTCAGTTGAAATTCCAGCTTCAGAGGAAAGTAAATACCGCAGCCTAGAAGAACGACGTGAATTAGAAGATTTAACTGCTGTTTTATACCCCGATGATTCCAATGAAAGAGGTCGCAGAATTCGACTTTTACAAGAATATTTCTTTGTTTCAGCCGGCGTTCAAAGTATTGTGCGCTATTTTAAAAAGCTTAATAAACCGTTGGTAACTATGAGTGAACATATTGCCATTCATATTAATGATACACATCCGGCATTATGCGTGCCTGAAATGATGCGAATTTTATTGGATGAGTGTGATTTAACGTGGGAACAGGCGTGGGAAGTAACTGTCAAAGTGATGAGTTATACCAATCATACGATTATGGCTGAAGCTTTGGAAAAATGGCCAATTGAATTGATGGAAGAAATGTTACCTCGTTTATATCAAATTATTGCTGAAATTGATCACCGCTTTGTCAAGCAATATTGCCAATATTATGATACAGATTTGGTAAAACGTACCCGGATTATTCAAAATGGACAAGTCCATATGGCCAACCTGTCGATTATTGGTAGTCACAGCACCAACGGCGTGGCGAAATTGCATACTGACTTACTAAAAAATGTTGTATTGCACGATTTTTACGTTATATTCCCAGAGCGTTTTAACAACAAAACCAATGGTATTGCCCAAAGACGTTGGTTGCAACTTTCAAATGAACCCTTAGCAAAGCTCCTTGATGAAACAATTAAAACTTCTTGGCGTAAAAAGCCAAATGATTTGCATTTACTCCAAAATTATCGCGAAGATGATGCGGTTTTATCAGCTTTAGCAGAGGCAAAACATACTAATAAAATGGCTTTGGCCCAATACATTGAAGAGACAACGGGTATCACGGTTTCTGCTGATGCAATTTTTGACGTCCAAATAAAAAGGCTGCATGCATATAAACGGCAATTATTAAATCTTTTACACATTTTGAAATTATATTTTGATATTAAAGAGCAACCTGATTTGAAAATGGCACCGCGAGTATTTATTTTTGGCGCGAAAGCTGCACCGAGTTATACCTACGCAAAAGCAATCATTAAAGCAATCAACGAAACAGCACATTTAATTAATAATGATCCAGTGGTTAAGGACAGAATTAAAATTGTCTTTTTAGAAAATTATAATGTGACATTAGCTGAACGTATTATTCCAGCTGCAGATGTAAGTGAACAAATTTCTTTGGCCTCAAAAGAAGCTTCAGGTACGAGTAATATGAAGCTGATGTTAAATGGCGCGGTAACCATTGCCACTTTAGATGGGGCAAATATTGAAATTCGCGATGCTGTGGGTAAGGACAATATTATTATTTTTGGTTTAACTGAAGAAGAAGTGTATGAATACTATCACGCACAAAATTATAATGCTTGGCACATCTATGAGGATTCTCCCATCTTACAGCGTGTTTTAAATGCTTTTATTGATGGTACAATTCCAAATATTCATTTGGAAGGGCAGGAAATTTTTGATTCATTAATTAAATATAATGATGAATTTTTTGTATTAAAAGATTTTGATTCTTATTGTAGAGCGCAAAAACGCATTGAAGAGCTTTATCAAGATAAAAGACAATGGCAGCAAATTAGTTTAAGTAATATTGCGAACGCGGGTCAATTTTCTGCTGATCATACGGTGGAACGTTATGCAGAAGATATCTGGCAAATTGAACCGGTTTTTGCCCATAAAGAAGCAATGAGGTAGGTTCGATGACAGCAGTATATTTTAATTCGTGGCTAGAAGAGTATAAAACGCCTTTTGGTGCCATCTTAGTTAATGATTTTGTATCTTTTAAAATTAAAGTAGAAGATGACTATGTCACTGGGGTAACGTTAGTAGTAGCAAATGATGCTGGCCTGCGGCACACCATTCCAATGGAAAATTATGGGACGAATATCTACGCTTTTGATTATTTTTTTAATGAAGGTAAAGGTGTTTACTTTTATTATTTTGAACTCCATTATTTGGATGCTAATAATGCCCAATACAAACGCTACTATGGTGCCATAACTGGGGGTGGCGCAGGGCGGTTGGTTGATCACATCGATGAAATCCAGACTTATCAAATCACCTGCTATGAAAAAACAGAAGTGACACCAAATTGGTATCGTGAAGGTGTTTTTTATCAAATTTTTCCTGATCGCTTTTATAATGGCAATGAAACAAATGTAGTGAATAATCCCAAGCCCAATACTTTTATCTATGGCAATCAACACGATAACCCAATGTACATTAAAGATGAAAATGGTGATATTAGTCGTTGGGATTTTTTTGGTGGGAATTTTAAAGGAATTAAAGAAAAAATTCCTTATTTAAAAGAATTGGGAATTACGGGTATTTATTTCAATCCGATTTTTGAAGCACGAAGTAATCATCGCTATGATACCAGTGACTACTTAACCATCGATCCGATTTTAGGAACAGAACAAGAATTTGCTGCGCTTTTGCAGGAACTTCATCAACACGATATTCATGTCATTTTAGATGGTGTATTTAGTCACGTTGGTCGCAATAGTATTTATTTTAACTATGATGGGGCTTATGGAAAAACAAATGGGGCGTATCGCAATATTCATAGTCGCTATTATCCTTGGTTTACTTTTACCCGTTATCCAGAGGAATACCGTTCATGGTGGGGTGTAAAAGACTTGCCTGAAATTAACAAAGATAATTCCGAATTCCAACAGTTTATTTATGGCAACACTGGGGTCTTGCAAAAATGGAATGCTTTTGGTGTGGATGGCTGGCGTTTAGATGTGGCAGATGAGTTGCCAGATGAATTCATTGCCGGCATTCGGCAGAATTTAGATCAGTTTGAAGATAAAGTTTTACTGGGAGAAGTCTGGGAAGATGCTTCTAATAAAATCTCCTATGGGAAAAGGCGGCAATATATTTTAGGTAATCATTTACACGGAGTCATGAATTACCCTTTGCGGGAACAGGCATTAGCATTTTTGACTGCTGGCTGTTTACCAGAAGTAATTGCTAGACACTTTACTACCTTGCAGGAAAATTATCCCCGCGATATTTTTTATAATAGTTTTAATAATATTGGAACCCATGACACAGAACGGATTTTAACTCAATTAAATGGCGATACGCGAAAATTGGCATTGGCTTTTGGCTTGTTGCATCTTTTTCCTGGGGTACCTTGTATTTATTATGGTGATGAAGCTGGGTTAACAGGAGGAAAAGATCCTGAAAATCGCAAATTCTTTCCTTGGGATCAAATAGATCAAAATTGCTACGAAGCTTGTCATAAATGGATTACTTTACGAAAAGATAACCCCGTGATTGCAAAAGGAGAATTTTTACTTTTATATACACAACGGGTGCTGGGAGTTTTGCGTTATGACGCAGAAGATTTTGTTTTGGTCTTTTTTAATCCTAGTAATGGTATTCAAGTTATCACGATAGAAGAGATTCAGACTTTACGGCCCCTACCTATAACTAAAGAACAATTGAAAGCAATTATTGGGCGCAGCAATACGATTCAAGAATCAGGGACTTTAACTTTTAGTGGTAAACTATTTGATTAAATTAGCGTATTAACCAATAAAATATCTGAATCAAATATTAGCGCTTAAAAATGGAGGACATCCTTTTTTTGAGATAGCGATTTGGTTTGGGTATTTTATTTTTTAAATTTCTGACTAGCTAGCGTAAATTTCAGTAGATTTATCTGCTTTATGGTATGATAAAACAAAGTGGATAAAGGATGAATTATAAATGGGAAAATACACAGATGTGAAACGAAAACATTACCGTTTTCCAGCTTACGACGATAATGAAGCTGTTAAAGTTCAAAAAGAAAAACGTAATTTGTTTGCCAAAGATCGCAGTTGGCTTTTGACAGAAGAATCAGATGACAAAAGTACTTCTTTTTATACACCACCAAAAAAGAGTGCTATAAAAAGTGATCAAATGCAGCAAGAACGGGCTTTACGTCGTTCACGTAAGGCGACAGCTGCCAAACAAGGACATACTTTGGCTCAACAAGAAGAACTAAAAAAACATCGGGCAAATTTACCTGACTACAGCAAAAAGATTAAACCGGAAACGGATTTGGCTGGTCGCAAGTCGCTTTTTGGTAAAGAATACAAGCGATCTACTTATAAAGTACAAAATAAAGCGCAAACTCCATCAGAAGAAAATACGATGAAACGTTATGCAGGCGGACGTTCTTATTTTGTCCCCAAATATATTCCTGCCTCTCTCATTCCAGATGAAAAAAAGGCAGAGGTGGATGAAACTGCACTGTTAGATTCTTTGCATAAAAGTAAAGAACAATATTTATTATTTGATCAAAAACCGGCTGCTTTTCAAGAAAAAAAGTCAGATGATCCAACGGTGGAAAAATTTCATCATGAAGCAAATCCCTTAGCAGCGGAAAAAAGTGCGGCAAAGTCAGAAGTAAAACCAGAAAAAAAAGGTAAAGTATTGGAACGTGATTTAAAGGGCTTAATTGAAGATGGTAAGTCTGAAGGGCGTCATTCTGGTTATTTTGAAGATTAAGAGGTTAGAAAATAGAATGGAAACATATGATATTCAATTAGAAAAGTTGAAAACTGGTGAAATTGAAAAAATTGAAGTGAATCGTGAAAACTTTTTTCTTTTTCGAAATGCATGGGTAAATCGAGCAGATAAAAAATATTTTGTCGGCGAAGCCCATCACAATGGCGATATTACTTATCGCTATGATCCAACTGTTCTATAAAAAAGCAAAAATCGCCTTAATCATTACAGATTAGGGCGATTTTTAATACGCAGATATACAGCTAGCTGTATGAAATTTATATCTGATCTAAAAATAACAGAAAACACAAAATGCAGAAGACGGGACTCGAACCCGCACGAGCTTGCGCCCACAAGACCCTCAATCTTGCTTGTCTGCCAATTCCAACACTTCTGCTAAACAACAACTTATGATACCTTAGAAAAAATTCCTTTGTCAAGTTGAATAATAGAAAAACAGGTGAGTTATGGAAAAATCTGATGGCACTTTTATTTTACCAGCTACTTTGTTTGGCCTTTTAGTAGGCCTAATGGGGGATAATGTTTTATTAGGCTTATTTTTGGGAATCACTGCAAGTGTTGCAATAGATATCGCTCTTAATTTTTGGCAAGAAAAAAACTAAAACTTTTGCGAAAAATTCGAGGAAAGATTGCTTTTTAAAGGAGAAAAAAGTAAAGTAATTACAAGAATCCATTAAAAAGGGGCGATGATGATGAAACACTTTGAGAAATCAAATAAATTAGAAGGTGTCAGCTATGACGTGCGCGGTCCGGTGTTAGAAGAGGCCGATCGGATGCAAGAAGAAGGCGTTAGCATTTTAAAGTTAAATACAGGTAATCCTGCACCTTTTGGCTTTGAAGCCCCAGACGAAATTGTCAGAGATTTGATTATGAATGTCCGCTCTTCAGAAGGTTACTCTGATTCTAAGGGGATTTTCTCTGCACGAAAAGCGATTGAACAGTATTGTCAATTAAAGGGATTTCCCAATGTAACAATTAATGATATTTATACCGGTAACGGTGTTAGTGAATTAATTACAATGTGTATGCAAGGTTTATGTAATGATGGGGATGAGGTCTTGGTTCCTTCACCCGATTATCCTTTGTGGACTGCTTCTGTTTCTTTGGCAGGGGGCAAACCAGTTCATTACATTTGTGATGAAGAAAGCGAATGGTATCCAGATCTTAATGATATGCGTTCTAAAATCACTAGCAAAACCAAAGCCATTGTAGTCATTAATCCCAATAATCCCACTGGTGCACTTTACCCTCAAGAAATATTAGAAGGGATTGTTGATTTAGCGCGGGAATTTGACTTAATTATTTTTTCTGATGAAATTTACGATCGCTTGGTTATGGATGGACTAGTTCATATTCCGATTGCCACTTTAGCACCAGACCGTTTTGTAGTGACATTAAACGGACTATCAAAGTCACATCGCGTAGCGGGATTTCGCGTTGGCTGGATGGTTTTGAGTGGAGATAAAAGAGGCGTGAAAGATTATATTGAAGGATTAAATATGTTATCTTCTATGCGCTTATGTTCCAATGTATTATCCCAACAAATAATCCAAACTGCTTTAGGGGGGTATCAAAGTAGTGATGAACTTTTACTACCCGGCGGGCGGATTTACGAGCAACGGGAATACATTTATAATGCATTAAATGATATTCCAGGACTTTCAGCAGTCAAACCAAAAGCTGCTTTTTACATTTTTCCTAAAATTGACAGTAAACGATTTAATATTACCAACGATGAGCAGTTTGTCTTAGATTTCTTACATGAACACAAGATTCTACTGGTTCATGGTGGTGGTTTTAATTGGCAAGCTCCTGACCATTTTCGGATTGTTTATTTACCAAAATTGGATGATTTGAAATTTACCGCTGAGAAATTACGAGAATTTTTAGCGACTTACCAACAAAAATAGTTAAAAAGGCACTGACGTTTTATAGTGGTTGCCAATAGTTAGATTTTTAGATTAACTTTTGGCAGTTACTTCATTGCGTCAGTGTCTTTTTTCAAGTGATAAACCGTCACACATGTAAACTAAGAAAACGTGAAGGTAAGTTTGGAGTGTTTATGTAAATCCAATTAAAATAGAAGAAAAAGTGGTAGCTTAAGGAAATTTGGCAGCAATCAATTTTCTAATAGTAATATGTAAAATATTTTTATTCTTTTTATTAGAGGCGTTCACAGGCTTTTTTACTGATAATAATTCGTTTGGCATATTTGGTTTCCAACTCTTCGTTGGGGTCTGTGACATTGATTAAAAATGAATTTTGATATTCTTTTTCAATCCAACCGTAAAAACTTTCATTTTGCCATTTAAAAATAACGTTTGAAGCTTCTGCCATCTCAAATACCTCCTTATTTTTTTCAATTATTGAGAAAAAGTTGTTCTTTTTAGGTAACACCTTTGCGGATATTATGTGATAAAATGAACAAAAAGGGTAATGCTAATTCGCATAATTGGAGGCAAGAAAATGGCAACGGAAAATGTTTCATTTGGTCACGTTTTAAAACAGATTCGTAAAGATCGCAAATTAACCCAAAAAATGTTGTCGCAAAATATTTGTTCTCAAAGTGTTTTAAGTCGCATTGAAAATGATGAAGAGTTACCTAACGTGTTGGTAATGCAAAACTTATGTGAACGACTTGGAGTAACCATTGATCAAGTGATGACTTTACATTCCGAAGAAATTCAAAAAGTGAATCAATTACTCAATCAGATGGCCTATCATTTTTTTCATAAAGAATATACAAAGCTAGATGCTTTATTAAAACAACCGGCTATTTTAGATCAATTGTATTTAGATACAGATTTGCAGTTATATTATTATTATTTGGGCAGTTGTGAATTCTTTTTAGGACGTAATCAAGAATTGTCACTCCAGCATTTAAAACAAGGCCTCTCCTATACTTTTCAGACTGATAAACATTATATCTCTTCCAATGAGATTCAACTGATTTCTTGCATTGGTCGGGTACAGACTGATTTGGGACAAAAAAAAGAAGGTGAGTTCAATCTTGTTTATAGTATGGAACTCTTTTATACATTACCCAAAGAACGAATTGATTGCCGCTTAGCAAAAGTTTTTTATAATTTTGGCCTATTTTTATATCGGGAGAAACGCTATGACGAAGCACTAGCGGTTGTGAAAAGCGGAACGGAAATGGTACGAAACCAAAAAAGTTATTACTATCTAGAAGAGCTATTCCGCTTAAAAGGTTTGATTTATGATGCCCAAGGAAAAAAAGAGCGGGGAGAAAAATATTTTAAAATATCCAGCTCAGTGCAACGCATTACAAATCTTTAAAATGGTTTAGACCTTTCTTGACTTCTGAGAAAAGAAGGAGTAATTTTAAGTTAGTAAATCAAAGGAGCGATTTAAATGCGAACATTTATTTATGCTGACAAATTTTTCTTAAACTCTGATACCAAACCCGCCGGCTACTTAGAAGTTGTTGACGGAAAATTTGGTAATTACTATGCTACATTACCTGAAAAAGATGCCAATGTGGTGGACCATAGCGGTCAATGGATTGCCCCAGGTCTAGTGGATACCCACATTCATGGCTATAAAAATCAAGATGTAATGGATAATAATGCTGAAGGCTTGAAAATTATGTCCGAAGGCTTGTTGGAATGTGGGGTAACTTCTTATTTACCAACTACGTTAACTTCGACTAAAGAATTGTTAAAAGATGTTGCCAAAACAATTGGCGATACGTATCAAGATGTTAAGGGTGCGAAAATAAAAGGAATTTATTTTGAAGGACCTTTCTTTACTGAAGAACACAAAGGTGCCCAAAATCCTTCTTACTTTGGCGATCCAGATATTGATACCTTCCATGAATGGCAAGAAGCTTCTGGTGGTTTAATTAAAAAAATTGCTTTAGCACCTGAACGCAAAGGTGTAAAAGAATTCGTTAACCAAGTAACGCAAGAAGGTGTGGTTGTGGCTTTAGGTCATAGTAATGCTACGTTAGAAGAAGCAACAGAAGCAGTCGAAGCTGGAGCGAGCGTATTTGTACATGCTTATAATGGGATGCGCGGCTTAAATCACCGTGAACCTGGGATGGTAGGCGCACTTCTTAGCTTGCAACACGTATTTTCTGAATTGATTTGTGATGGTCATCATGTTCATCCGCAAGCAGCAGAAATTTTAATGGAAAAAGCTGGTCATGATCATGTGGCTTTAATTACTGACTGTATGATGGCTGGTGGGATGCCAGATGGAAATTATATTTTAGGAGAATTTCCCGTTGTTGTAAAAGAAGGTACTGCACGAATGAAAGAAGGCAACTTGGCTGGGAGTATTTTAAAACTAAAAGAAGCAATTAAAAACGTTGTCGACTGGGAAATTGCAACGCCTGAAGAAGCAATTATGATGGCTACTTGGGTTCCGGCTGTCAGCTGTAAAATTGATGATAAGTGTGGCTTGATTCGAAAAGGTCGCGATGCAGACTTTATCGTCTTAAATCCTGACATGACTTTAGCTGCTACTTATTTAGACGGTGAAAAACGTTACGAAGCATAAAATTTAATGACTAAATTTTGACGACAGACTTATTTTTAGTTTGTCGTCTTTTTGTATCCTCAGCAACTTGTTGTGCAAACTTTAAAAATACAAAGACATTTCTTATTTTGCAATTTTCTTCAAAAATATCGTTATTTTACACTAGAATTTTTGTTAAAAAATTATCTTATGGTAAACTTAAATTAACGAGAATTTTTAAAGGGAGCTAATTTTATGAGCTATATTGAAGTCTTTAATGAGGTGAAAAAATATCAGATGGGCGACACGGAAATTATTGCCAATGACAATATTACTTTCAGTGTTGAAAAAGGTGAGGTTGCTGTTATTTTAGGTCCCAGTGGTGCGGGAAAATCAACCGTTCTAAATATTTTAGGTGGGATGGATACCTGTGATAGTGGGCAGGTGGCTGTGGATGGCATAGACATTGCTCGCTTTAACAGTAAGCAATTAACGGGCTATAGACGCAATGATGTCGGATTTGTCTTTCAGTTTTATAATTTGGTTCCCAATTTGACGGCAAAAGAAAACGTTGAATTGGCTTCCCAAATCGTTGCAGATGCGATGGATGCTGAAGAAGTCTTATTAAAGGTTGGCTTAGGGAAACGAATGAACAATTTTCCCTCCCAATTATCCGGCGGGGAGCAGCAACGAGTAACGATTGCTCGTGCACTGGCAAAAAAACCAAAAATTTTGCTATGCGATGAACCAACGGGGGCGTTGGATTATGAAACCGGCAAACAAATTTTAGAAATTTTAAAAGATACAGCCAACGAGTTTGGTACAACGGTAATTATTATTACTCATAATTCTGCTATTGCCTCAATGGCGGATCGGGTCATTAAAATAAACGATGCTAAGGTTAGAAGTATCACTTTAAATGAAAATCCCCTTGCTGTTGAAGAGATTGCGTGGTGATGAAAAGGTGAAAAAAGCGTTATTAAAAACCAGTATCCGAGAAATTCGAAATTCACCGGCTCGATTTTTATCAATTTTGGGCATTATCTTTTTAGGAACGGCTTTTTTTGTGGGGATTGGTGCAACCGGACCTGACATGGTTACTTCTGGCGATGACTATTATGATCGTCAACACTTGGCAGATGCTACAGTTATGTCGACATTAGGATTGTCCAACTCAGACTTAGACTTAATAAAAGAAGACAGTCAAGTCGCAAAAGCTGAACCAGAATATTCATTAGATCTAAATCTAAGTGATAAAAATCAAGTATTGCGTTTTTTAGGTTATAAGAGGGATCAAAAATTAAACCAATACCATGTAGTAAAAGGACGCTTACCAGAAAATAGTGGCGAAATTGCTTTGGATGATTTGGCCGATTATAACAAAGACTATCGGATTGGCGACAAATTCACAATCGCGGTTGATGATGATAAAAAGCAACAGTTAAAAAAACGGGAATTTAAAGTGGTTGGTTTTGTCAACAGTCCGGAATATATTGAAAATATCAAAAGAGGCAATACCAATGTTGGCAGCGGAACAATTGATTATTTTGCGGTTATCAATGAAACGGATTTAAATTTATCTGCTTATAGCCGTATTTTAGTACAATTTAAGGATACTAAAGCCCAGACAGCTTATTCTAATTCTTATGAAGCAACGACAGCAAAAGGAATCAAAAGCTTACGGGCGAAATTAGCCAATCGTCCTCAGTTGCGGCTGCAGGAAGTAAAAGAAGAGGCGCAAACACAGTTAAAAAAAGTTCAAAATGAAATTACAAATGGGGAAAAAAGTTTAGATAATGGCGAAGCGAAGCTAAAAGAAGCCCAAGAAAAAATTAAAGAAGCTAAAGATACATTAGCGACTCAAAAAACAACGGGTGAAATAGAAGCGGAAAACAAGAAAAATGCCTTAGCACAACAAGAAGAAGAACTACAGCAAGCTGAAATAAAATACAATCAAGAAGTAGATGCACTGACAAAAGCACAAACAGAAGTAGCTGCCCAAAGAAAAGAAGCAACAACACCCGTCAACACCGACACAGAAGAAAAAATCCAGCAAACAGAAGAAAAAATTACCAATGGAAATACATTGCAACAACACTTTGAAGACTTAATGATTGATGAAGACGAGCTGGGAACGCTCATTAGCGAACAAAAAGCTACATTGCTACAATTAGCAGAAAAATTTGACGATAACGCCCTTGTCGAAACAGTAAAAAACTGGAATGAAGAAGATACTACCAGTGAAGAAGTGGCAGCCGCATTAAAAGACTTAACTCGTAGAATAAGTGATCTAAAGACGCAATTGGACCAGTTAAAAACAAGTGAAACAACGTCAAACTTTGATTTTAGTGAAATTGTTGCCAAAGAACGTTCTTTGGCAACCACACAAATCCAATTGGATCAAACAAAACAAACGCTGGAAGAAAAAGCTGCCGAATTACAAGCAGCAAAAGAAAAGTTAGCAGAAGAAAGTGAAAAGGCTGCCGCAGCACTAAAAAAAGCGGAAACAGAAATTGCCGCAAATGAACAAGAATACAAAACACAATTAGCCGCTTTTCAAGAAGAGACCAGTGCCAATATGCCCAAGCTTTTAGATGCCGAATTACAATTGAAAAATGAGCAAAAACGTTTAGCTGATTTAAAACCGGCGGAATATATTTTTAGCGATCGCGATGATAATCCTGGTTATACTGAATATAAGCAAAATGCCGATCGCATTACGTCGTTAGCAACTGTTTTTCCACTTATTTTCTACTTAATCGCAGCTTTAGTGAGCTTAACTACCATGACGCGAATGGTAGAGGAAAAAAGAGGTGAAATCGGTACCTTTAAAGCATTAGGGTATCGCAATCATGAAATTGCTTTAAAATTCTTCATATATGCTTTGTTGGCAGGCGTAATCGGCTCTTTATTAGGTTTGTTTGTCGGCTTTAAGTTATTTCCAAGTATCATTATTGAAGCTTATGGACAACTGTATAATTTACCTTCTTTTGTCACACCGTGGTATTTAAACTATACAATTATCGGGATTGTGGTTGGCTTAATTTGTACTGTTGGTGTCGCGATGTTGACTGTACGCTTTGATTTGATTGCACCACCAGCGACATTATTACGCCCTAAAGCACCGAAAGCGGGGAAACGCGTATGGTTAGAAAATATCAAACCGCTTTGGCGTCGGCTTAACTTTAACCAAAAAGTGACTCTTAGAAATTTATTTCGATATAAATTACGGATGCTCATGACAGTAATTGGTATTGCCGGCTGTACTGCGATGATAGTGACAGGATTTGGTCTACGGGATTCCATTACAGATATTATTCCATTGCAATTTGAAAAATTATGGCATTACCAAGCAGTTGTTTCTTTTAGTGATGAGGATAAAACTGCACAGACACGTTATGAAGAAGAAGTCCAAAAGTTAAATCGTTACAAAGATAGCATGCCAATTGCAATGGAGACTTTAACGCTTTCCGGTCATGATAAAACGCCCCAAGATGTCAGCATCTATGTGCCTAAAAATCCCAAGAGTTTGGAGAAGTTTGTTCTTTTAAACAACCGGCAAAGTAAGCGGGAATATTCTCTACAAAATAGCGGTGCAGTAATTAATGAAAAATTAGCACAGCTTTTTGATGTGAAGATTGGTGATACGATTAATTTAAAAGATAACGACAAACAAAGTTATCCCGTCAAAGTTACCGGGATTGCAGAAAATTATACCGGTCATTTTGCTTATCTGTCTCCGTCGTATTATCAGCAGGTATTCCATCAAGCACCAAGCTATAATGCAGCTTTTCTACTCTTTAAAAAAGATCTAAGCACCAGTCAGGAAAAAGATGTCGCAGAAAAATTAATGGAAAATCCTGGGATTGTCAATGTCACTTTTTTATCTGATTCTTTACATGCTTTGGATGATACAACGCAAGCTTTAACAATTGTGGTGTGGGTGCTGATTATTTCAGCAGGGTTATTAGCATTTATTGTGTTGTATAATTTGAATAATATCAATATTTCAGAACGTATTCGTGAATTATCTACCATTAAAGTATTGGGTTTTTACGATAATGAATTAACGATGTATATTTATCGGGAAAATATTATTTTGACCATTTTAGGAATTGGGGCAGGACTCATTTTAGGTAAAATTGAACACGACTTTGTGTTGAAAACAGTAGAATTGGACATGGTGATGTTTTCTCCTACAATTCAACCGTTGAGTTATCTGTATGCGAGTCTGATTACAATTTTCTTTACAATTATTGTGGGGATATTTGTCTACATTAAATTGAAAAATGTGGATATGATTGAAGCGTTGAAATCAAATGAATAAATAGAAAAGTCAAACCACTAGTGTGATTAAAGTTAATAAAATGCTAGTCGGTTTGATTTTTTAGTAAATTTTGTATCCGTTTTCGTTTTGTCTTGATCGCACGTTTTGTTACAATTAAAGTAAGAATTAAATGAAGGAGGATGAAGATGTCATTAGCAGAAGCAGGAATGATTACGGTTGTATCGATGCTGTTTGTTTTTTTTATCTTGGCAGCATTATGGGGAGCATTACTTTTATTCAAAAAAATTTTTAAGGAGATGAAAGATGACTGAGATTATTCAAAATATGTTAGAAACATCCGGTTTTGCCGGTATGACAGGGAAACATTTGATTATGATTTTAATTGCGATTATTTTTTTATATTTAGCTATTTTTAAAGAGTATGAACCTTATTTGTTACTGCCAATTTCTTTTGGTATTTTACTGGTGAATTTACCTCTAACCGGTATTTTTGCCAGTCCTACTGAGACAGAACCAGGAGGACTTTTATATTATTTATATCAGGGAACCAATTTAGGAATCTATCCACCTTTGATTTTTTTGTGTTTAGGTGCATCGACTGACTTTGGACCTTTAATTGCGAACCCTAAAACATTACTTTTAGGTGCAGCGGCTCAATTTGGCATTTTTGCAGCCTTTTTTGGTGCGATCCTTTTAGGTATGACTGGTCCTGAAGCTGCGGCGACGGGAATAATTGGTGGGGCAGATGGTCCAACTGCAATTTATCTAACTACGCGATTGGCACCGCACTTATTGTCAGTAATTGCGATTGCTGCGTATTCTTATATGGCGCTAGTGCCCCTTATTCAACCACCGATTATTAATGCATTGACCACTGAAAAAGAACGTAAAATTAAAATGCAGATGCAGCGGACAGTAACAAAAAAAGAACGTATTATCTTTCCTATTTTTACCACGATTTTTGTTGCATTAGTAGTACCGGCGGCAACTACTTTAATTGGTTGTTTAATGTTAGGCAATTTGATTCGGGAATCACAAGTGGTTCCCAAATTAACAGAGACGCTCCAAAATGCGATGATGTATATTATTACCATATTATTGGGTCTAACAGTAGGAGCAAAAGCAGAAGCCGATATCTTTTTATCAGTGGAAACCATAAAAATTATTATCTTAGGCTTATTTGCTTTTGCCATTGGAACAACAGCAGGTGTTTTATTTGGTAAGTTAATGTGTAAATTGACAAAAGGGCAAGTCAATCCCATGATTGGTGCTGCTGGCGTTTCAGCTGTGCCGATGGCAGCTCGCGTCGTGCATAAAGAAGGGTTAAAAAATGACCCTACCAATTATTTATTAATGCATGCAATGGGACCGAATGTAGCTGGAATCATTGGGTCTGCAGTAGCAGCGGGAACTTTACTGGCATACTTTGGTTAAGGTATTAAAAAAGGAGAGGGCTGTTACAAGCCATCTCCTTCTTCATTTTTACGTTTAATTTCATTTTGGACTTCTGCTAACATAAAATGAAGTTTCTCTTCTTTTTTCTTTAATTCCTCGAGATCTTCTGCGATTTCTTTTTCTTTTTCAATAGTAGGCGGGCGTAAGACAAAGTTAATCGCTAAGGCAATAAAGGTACCGATAAAGGTATCTAAAACACGATCAATAGCAAAATAAACTGATTGACTTTCGGTCACACTTAATGTAATCAAAAGCATCGTCGCAATCGCCGAAATAATTCCAGAATTATTATTAATTCCATCAGAAATAATAATCACCAACGCCACAAAAATGGGTAAAGCAATTAGCTCCACCATAAAATCATGGTGAAAATATTGTTTAATAAAGAAGTATAAAATAGCGGCGATGCCCCCAATTGAATTACCCAAAACACGAGACTTGCCAAAAGATACGGTAGTTGTTAAGTCCTGACGTAGCGAAAAAACAGCAGCTAATGCTGCGATCAACGGCTGACCTCGATTGATAAAATGAAAAAGGAGAATACAGATCATGACGGCAAGTGCCGTTTTCATGGTTCGCATTCCAATTCGAAAACGTCCTAATTGCATCCTTTAACTCCTATTCTAATTTTTTGGCTAAAGTTACATTGTTTCATATATAATTGTACTTTGCTTCTATAAATATGATAACTAAAATCCTTTAAGATTGCCAGTTTGCCGCGAAATCAGTAAACTAAAAACAAGGAGGTCCTTATGAAAATTGGATTACGTACTATTAAAACCGTGATAGCTGCTAGTTTGGCAATGTTTTTTGCGCAATTATTAAATTTATTGTACGCGCCAGCTGCGGGGATTATTGCTGTTTTAAGTGTCGGCAACACAAAAAAAGCTACACTACTAACCGCGTTTTATCGCGTGATATCATTAATTATTGCCACGATAATATCCTTTTTCTGTTTTAACTTATTGGGGTTTAACCCTTTTGCATTTGGTGTTTTTTTATTACTTTTTATTCCGGTATCCGTCTACTTTAACTTAGAGGATGGAATTGTTGTAAACTCTGTTTTAGTAACCCATTATCTATCAGAAAATTCTTTTGCGTGGCAAATTATAACAAATGAATTTTTGTTAATGAGTCTTGGCGTTGGCTTAGCGCTGCTGGCTAATTTGTATATGCCAGACATTGGTAAAACCTTAAAAGAGGAGCAAGTAATTGTTGAAGTGATGTTTAAAAAATTATTAGGACAATTAGCAAATGGGCTTAATCTGCCTAGTGCTGCTAAAAAAGCCTGGGAAACTTGTGGTCAATTAGGAGACTATTTAGCACAAGCGCAAATTAAAGCTAACCGACATCAGCAAAACTATTGGTTTCAAGAAGATTCATCTTTTGCCACTTACTTTACCATGCGTCGGGGTCAAGTGTTAATTTTAAGAGATATGATTAGATTGTTGGATCAAATTGAAGTGGAAGAAGAATATGTAGCAGATATGCGGTACTTATTACAAACGACTGCAAAAACGTTTGGCTATGACAATGATGGCAGAGAACTTTTGCAATTGATTGCCGCAATTAGCCGAAATTATGAAGCAAGTCCGTTACCAAAAAATCGCTTGGAATTTGAAAATCGTGCGCGCCTATTTCAGTTTTTACAGCTGTTTACCAGTTTTATTGAAACAAAAGCTGAATTTAGTCGCAGGCTAGAGCATTGAAAATGCGGTGAATACGTCTAAAAAAGATTTTCACCGCATGTGATAATGCTGTTCGTTTACCAAATATAGTTATTAGTAAGACGTTAAGCCCATGTATTTTGCATTTGATCTAGGATACGTATAACATCGTGAGTTAAAAAGAGAGATTTATTCGGCTGACCTTCAATTGTTTCAGTGAAATTGTCAATTTCATACTGAAAAGCAGCAGCGCTTGCTCCGCTAATAATCGTTTCGATACTGCCATCTGTGTAGGTTAGTTTTGCCTGTTCAGCTCGCGGATAATCTGCAATTTCGAGATAACCATTTTCAAAGGCTACAATTCCAACTTTGGGCATTTTGGCTTGAAAAGACAGACTGACAGTTGCCAATTCATTTTCTTTTGTTCGTAAAATCGTTACTGACTGTTCATCAACACCAGTTTCAAAAGGAACCATCGTAGAAGCGATAACATTTGGTGAGCTGGATAAAAAGTAACGGGCAAAAGATACAGCATAGGTGCCAATATCTAACAAAGCGCCCCCGGCTAATTCTGGATTAAAGAAACGATTTTTAGGATCGGGGTCTTTATAGCTGCCAAATGGTGCTTGAATCATTTTTAATTTCCCTAATTTATTTTGATCCATTAAGCGCGTCAGTTCGTCGTACAAGGGCATATTAAAAATCGTCATTGCCTCTTGTAAAATCAAGTTTTTTTCTGTGGCAATTTTCATGACTTCTTCGAGTTCAGCTAAGTTCATGGTAATAGCTTTTTCACACAAGACATGTTTGCCCGCTTGTAACGCTTTTTTTATATAAGTATGGTGAGCAGCGTTTGGGACGGCGATATAAACAATATCAATATCACTTGCTAACATGTCTTCAAAGTTACCGTAACTTTCAGAAATATGATAGCTGTTTGCAAATTCTGCTGCTTTTTCACTGCTACGGGAAGCAACAGCTGTTAAAGTACTTTGTTTGCCGTTAAAATTTGCTGCAAATTCATGGGCAATGCCGCCAGTTCCAGCGATACCCCATTTGTAATTTTTCACTATTATCAGCTCCTTTATGTTTAGTTTAGCAATCTTTTAAAAAATAGGAAAGTTAGTGGCTTAGAACTATTATATCTGCATAATTTAAGTAAAATAAATAAGAGGAGGATTATTATGCACGAAGTATATATTGCAATTTTACTACAAACGATTAAAGAACAATACACCTCAGAAAAAACATTCTATGAAAATGTCTTGAATAGTGATGAAATAACTTGGGAACAATGGAAAAGTGGTAGTGGAACGTTGTTGCCAGAACAGAATCAAAAAATTAAAAATCTTTTCAGTGATTATGAATGGATGTTAATGCAAAAAGTACTACGGCAAACCATCATTTTTCCCGAAAAAAGAACACAAGCTGTTAGTGAATATCGCCGGTTAAAAACCAAGATTGCTCAAAAATGGCTACAAAAGAAATTAGCGGATGTGGAAGTAGTTCAACATGCTGAGGCGGATCGTAATAATCAGTTGCTTGATTTACGCGTGTTTATTACGTATGATGAATGGGGTTTTGATGATATCTTAAGTTTTCGGCTACCCGCTCGGATTCAGCAGCAATTACAACAAGAAAAAGTAGGTTTGCTGGCTTGGGTCAGTGAAAATTTAGAAGAAACCTATAATCAATAGTTATTAAAGGAGCGTTTTAGACTTTTGAATAAAATAATCGGAGCAGGTGCATTTTTAATTGTAGCTGCTGCCACTTTTTTTGTCTTTTTCAATCATTATCAAAAAAACTATGCAAGTCGGACAGTAGAATCAACAACGGTGAGTACGCAAAAAGAAGCTACTATCACTACTTCTACCCGTCCAAAAGATTTACCCCAAATAAAAACAGAAGATTGGCAGCTAGTGTTAGTTAGTCCAGATCATAAAATTGCTAAAGAAGTGCCTGAAAGTCAACTTGTTACCTTACCTGACGGTCATATGGTGGACAAAAGGATTGCGAAAAGTTATGAAGCACTGACTGCGGCGGCTAAAAAAGATAATTTTCAGTTGCATTTGATATCTTCTTTTCGCTCAGTTGCCTATCAAAAACAAGTTTTTAATGAGCGTGTCAGTCAATTAGAAAGTCAGGATCAAATAACCAAAGAAGCTGCAATCAAAAAAGCAAAACTGACGATGACTGAACCTGGCTATAGTGAACACCACACAGGTTTAGCGGTGGATGTGGTAGACGAAAAATGGTTAGCTTCAAATCCGAATATGATTTTGGACGAAAGCTATAGTAAACAACCAGGTGCTCAGTGGTTACAAAAAAATGCGAGTCGGTTTGGTTTTATTGTGCGTTATCCCGATGGAAAAGAAAATATAACGAAAATTACTTACGAACCGTGGCATTTGCGCTATGTCGGAGTGGAAAGTGCAGAATATATTACAAAGCATCAATTAACGTTAGAAGAATATATAAGCCAGTTAGAGAAGTGGGAGGGGCAAGAGCATTAAAAGAAAATATCGTAAACGTAAAAAAGCTGGTTTCCCTGCTATTTTAGTTGGACTATTGCTTATTTTAGCGGCCTTTGTTTTTTCTATTCGGCAGTTAAGTCAACCTGCTACTTCAACTCAGGTAGCACAAGTTACAGATGAAGATACTCTTCGCAAAGAATTTATAAAACAACTGGTTCCCCATGCGAAAGAACTCCAAAAAGGTTATGGTGTCTTGCCAAGTATTATCTTAGGTCAGGCTGCTTTAGAATCAAATTTTGGTCAAAGTCAATTGGCCAGTGAATATAAAAATTTGTTTGGGATCAAAGCCTATGGTGATGTTCCCAAAGTAAGCTTAGATACTCAAGAATTTGTTAATGAACAATATATTACCATAAAAGGGGATTTTAGAGTTTATGATTCCTGGCAAGCATCAATGGATGATCACACGATGCTTTTTGTTAATGGCGTGAATTGGGACCCTAAAAAATATGAAAAAGTTCTATTGGCTGTGAATTATAAAGAAGCTGCCAAAGCGTTACAAGAGGCAGGATATGCGACAGATCCACAATATGCTGATAAAATTATACACATGATAGAAGAATACAATTTAATGCAATATGATTAATCATTTTCACAAAGAGAGGAGTGTTTTCATGGAGCAAAAAATGCCGAAAATTTCGACTGAATTGCGTAAAGATATTGTCCGAGTGCCCAAAATAATCCGAGAATCAACCGGTATTCAAATTTTTGGTCGGCGGGTGCGATCTATTATCTTTACGACTGATATTGCGATTATACGTAATACCGATGCAGATGCTGTTATTGCTGTTTATCCTTTCACGCCCCATCCAGCAATTACCAAATCGATTATTGAAGCAGCCGATATTCCAGTTTTTTCCGGTGTCGGAGGCGGGTTAACGCAAGGTGAGCGTTCAACGTATATGTCGATGTTTGCGGAAGCACAAGGTTCTATTGGAGTTGTTTTAAATGCCCCAACTTCTGTAGATACGGTCCAAATGGTTTGTCGGGTAGTAGATATCCCAGTGGTTAGTACAGTTACTTCTAAATGGACACCAATTGATGAAAAGCTCGCAGTTGGAGTAAAAATAATTAATATTAGTGCTGGAAAAAATACAGCCGCAACGGTTCGACATTTCCGTGAAAACTATCCGGATTTACCAATTATGGCTACCGGGGGCCCAACTGAAGAAAGTATTTTAGAAACAATTGAAGCGGGTGCAAATGCCATTACTTATACCCCGCCGTCTAATGGGGAATTATTTAGTAGAAAAATGGAACATTATCGACAAATGGAATTAGAAAAAGAATAGAAAACAGCAGCTCCGTTTTAATTTCATAAAATAAAACGGAGCTGCTGTATTTTTTATTGGTCAAGAAATTTATATGTTTTTTACAAGAAATCAAGGCGGTATATCAAGGATGTGGAGAGATAAATAAGTCCATACAGCTTTTCTTATTGCATTTTTTACTTGTAAAAGACCATCGTTTTACGATAAAAATGCAATCCCTCATTCAGAAAAAACACTGTGGTTTAGGAAGCTAAAGCCTAAATCTGGCGAAGCTTAACCTTGAAATGAACCCGATTCATTTGGTTGTTATAAAATTTAAGTGAGGTGTATTGCTTATAAAATAATTTTTTCGCCATTTTCTTTAATACCATACACGGGCTGCTTTTTACCATTTTTCCAATAATAAAGTTCACGACTTTTATTTGTCATTAGTAAAACCAGCGTATCTTTTAAAGATAGTGGCGGCTGCTCTTTTTCAGCGATAAAAACAAAGTGGCCCACAGCATCCACTTTCAAATTTGTGACTGGCTGATTATCCAAAAAAAGACCAGTATAATGTACTTGCGGGGGGATAGTAGCCAAGATAGTGACTAATTCTTTTGCTTGCATCAGGTTCTCCTTCACATTCTTTAGCGTATAGTAGCACAATTTTGGTAAAAATTGTATCTAACTCTAATGATTAGCTGCATAAATAATAGTAAAGAAAAAGTGTCTTCAACAAAAATTTGAATTCTGAAAAAACATTACCAAAATTATCATACTTTCAAGAAAATTGGTTGCCAGTTTTCAATGGAGGTGTTATACTCCAATACATAATTTATTGCGCATGCCGCAGTAAAATACATACCTGCTTATATATCGTCGTAATCTGGTCGACAGTCTCTACCCAGTACCGTAAATACTGGACTATAAGCAAAAAACGTGCGTAAGGCGCTTTTTTTGCTTAGACTGGCAAAAATGCGTCTTTTTTTGCTAGTTTGGCAGTAAAGATGAAAATTTAAGAAGGAGCAGTGTAATTATGAAAGAATTAGTAGCAAGAATCAAAGAAGATGGACGTGTGTTAGGTGACGGTGTTTTAAAAGTGGATAGTTTTGTAACGCACCAAGTTGATCCCGTCTTAATGGAGGCGATTGGTAAACGTTTTGCACAAGTATTCCAAGCTGCCAACATCACAAAAGTCGTTACGATTGAAGCTTCTGGCATTGCTCCTGCGCTTTATACTGCGCAAGAATTAGGGGTTCCTCTAGTTTTTGCCAGAAAGTCCAAAAGTTTAACGATGAACGAAGAACTTTTGACTGCGCAAGTTTATTCTTTTACTAAACAGGTGACGAGTACTGTTTCGATTTCTAAGAAATTTTTGACTGAAAACGACAATGTATTGTTAATTGATGACTTTTTAGCGAATGGCCAAGCAGCAAAAGGCTTGATTGAACTTTGTCAACAAGCTGGAGCCCATGTAGAAGGAATCGGGATTGTGATTGAAAAATCATTTCAAGATGGCCGAGAACTTTTAGAAGATATGGGGATTAAAGTTGTTTCTTTAGCACGAATTGCATCATTAAAAGCAGGTGAAGTAGAATTTATCGAGGAGGATGCTTAATTGGATAAGCAGACACAAAACGGAAAAGCAGCTGTTTTAGGGTTGCAACACTTACTTGCGATGTACGCCGGTGCAGTAGCAGTACCACTTTTAATCGGGACTGGTTTAGGTTTTAATGAAACACAAATGACTTATTTAATTTCTATTGATATTTTTATGTGTGGGATTGCCACATTGTTACAGTTAACTGTAACAAAATTTTTTGGTATTGGTTTGCCAGTCGTTTTAGGTTGTGCGATTCAAGCCGTTGCGCCCTTAATTTTAATCGGGAGTAAATCTGGTGTTGGTGCCATTTATGGTTCAATTATTGCTTCTGGGATTTTTGTTGTTTTAATCGCCGGCTTTTTTTCCAAGATTAAAAAGCTATTTCCGTCACTCGTTACAGGAACGGTGATTACGGTTATTGGTTTAACTTTAATTCCAGTTGCTATCACCAAAATGGGTGGTGGCGATGCGACAGCGCAAAGTTTTGGCGCTCCTAATCAATTGATTCTAGCTTTTGTGACTATTTTATTGATTATTGGCATCCAAGTTTTTGCCAAAGGATTTCTACGTTCAATTTCTGTTTTAGTAGGACTTGTTGGGGGTACTCTTTTAGCTTACTTCATGGGAATGGTTGATTTTGCTGCCATTGGTCATGCACCCGTTTTTCATATTCCGCAACCATTTTATTTTGGTAAACCTACTTTTGATGTGTGGTCTATTTTGCTGATGATTATCATTTCAATTGTTAGTATGGTTGAATCGACTGGGGTTTATTTTGCTCTTGGGGATATTACCGGACAAGCAATTAATGAAGATGACTTAAAACGCGGTTATCGAGCAGAAGGATTAGCTGTTATTTTAGGTGGAATTTTTAATACTTTTCCTTATACCGGTTTTTCTCAAAATGTTGGTTTGGTACAATTATCAGGAATTAAAACAAAAAAACCAATTTATTTTTCAGCTATCTTTTTAATTATTTTAGGTTTATTTCCCAAAATTGGTGCCATTGCCCAAATTATTCCTGAACCGGTTTTAGGGGGCGGGATGTTAGTGATGTTTGGTATGGTAGCAGTTCAGGGTATGAAGATGTTAACAAAAGTTGATTTTAATAATGATAAGAATTTATTGATTATTGCAGTTTCCATTAGTTTTGGTTTAGGCTTTAACTTAATGCCACAATTATTTAGTCAATTACCTGAAACAATTCAGATGTTTACTGGTAACGGTATTGTGATGAGTAGCTTAACGGCGATTTTGTTAAATCTTATTTTTAATGGTTTAAAAGATGAAAAGAAAACGAAAATAACAAAAGTGGTTAGTCAAACCAAATAATTAATTTGCAAATGACATCTTTTTGTCATTTGCATTTTTTTGTAAGTAAAGGATTAGATGATTCTCACAAAGGAAATCTATTCGATAATAAGCTGAACTTTTAAGAAATTCGCCACGCATTTTATTAATAGTTCGTCTTATCACTTGCGCGCTGAATGAATTCATTCAACTTTTCTTTTTCAAGAAAATACGAACATATTTATAATGTGGTGTAATAATATTCGAGTAATTGTTTACAGTCAAAAGTTAACTTGTTACAATAAATACAAGTTAAATGTAAAGGAGCAAAACATGAAAGCACAAGTTGCAGTTATTATGGGAAGCGTATCAGATTGGGAGACAATGAAATGTGCTTGCGAACAGCTGGATGAGCTCGAAATCAGCTATGTAAAGCAAGTTGTCTCTGCTCACAGAACACCAGATTTAATGTTTGATTTTGCCGAGAATGCCCGTGCAAATGGGTTAAAAGTAATTATTGCCGGCGCTGGTGGTGCAGCTCATTTACCGGGGATGATAGCAGCAAAAACAACATTACCTGTTATTGGTGTTCCCGTTAAATCACGAACATTGAACGGTTTAGATTCTTTACTCTCAATCGTGCAAATGCCAGGGGGGGTTCCAGTGGCGACAACGGCAATTGGGCAAGCTGGTGCTACAAATGCCGGACTACTTGCGGCTCAGATGCTTTCCATGTATGATTTAGACATAGCGCAAAAATTAGCTGAGAAGCGAGAAAAAATGCGTGATATTGTGATGGAAAGTAGTGATCGACTTGGTTAAGCCTTTATTACCAGGAGCTGTAATTGGCATTGTCGGCGGCGGACAATTAGGCCGTATGATGACCATTAGTGCAAAAGAAATGGGTTTTCGCGTGGGAGTATTAGATCCAGCTGCAGATTGTCCGACTGCACAAGTGGCAGATTGGCATATTGTCGCGGCGTATGATGATGTATTTGCTTTAGAAGAAATGGCACGACGCTGTGATGTAATTACGTATGAATTTGAAAATGTAAGTGTCGATGCCTTGAATGCGATTATTTATAACGCCAACGTCCCGCAAGGAACAGATCTTTTGGCAATTACCCAAGACCGCTTGATGGAAAAAGCTTTCTTGGAAGAAAATAATATTGTTATTGCCCCTTATGAAACAATTATTAGTCCAACTGATATTCAAGATGCTATTGATAGTATCGGTTATCCCTGTGTATTAAAAACCACCCGTGGCGGCTATGACGGTAAAGAGCAATACGTTTTGTACAGTACTGCAGACTTAGCACCCTCTATGAATTTGCTGCGGTCTGGTACTTGTGAATTGGAAGCATGGATTCCTTTTGAAAAAGAAATTTCTGTGATGGTAGCAGGAAATGGTAGTGGAGAATTTATGGTTTTTCCCGTCGTGGAAAATATTCATCGTCACAATATTCTACATGAAACCATTGCGCCAGCTCGCGTTGCACCAGAAGTGGTAGAAGAAGCGCAACGTATTGCTAAAGTAATTGCCAAAGCACTTGATTTACGTGGTGTATTGGCGATTGAAATGTTTTTGACCAAGACTGGCAGTATCTATGTCAACGAACTAGCGCCACGTCCGCATAATTCAGGGCATTATTCCATTGAAGCATGTAATCAAAGTCAATTTGATGCGCATATTCGTGGTATTTGCGGCTGGCCTTTAGGAGAGGTCAAATTATTAAGTGATGCGGTAATGGTGAATATTTTGGGAGATGAATTGCTAGAAACATATGATTTAATCGCAAGAAAACCAGACTGGCAATTTCATTATTATGGTAAAGCCCAAGCAAAGCCTGGCCGTAAAATGGGACATATCACGATTACAACAGAAGATATTTATGGAACATTAGAGGAAATTTATCAAACCAATATTTGGGATTAGGTTTATAACTTTTTAGTACACTAAGATAAAAAATTCAGTTTTGAAGACGAGACAAGTGAGGAGCTATTGCATGTTAGAACGTTATACACGCCCAGAAATGGGAGCAATTTGGACAGATAAAAATCGTTACCAAGCATGGTTGGAAGTTGAAATTTTAGCTGATGAGGCATGGGCGGAATTAGGCGAAATTCCTAAAAAAGATGTTGAGAAAATTCGTGCGAATGCAACATTTGATATTACACGTATTTTAGAAATTGAAGAACAAACACGTCACGATGTAGTAGCCTTTACGAGAGCTGTTTCAGAGAGTTTAGGAAAAGAACGCAAGTGGGTACATTATGGTTTAACCAGTACCGATGTGGTAGATACGGCATATGGTTATTTATTAAAACAAGCCAATGATATTTTACGTAAGGATTTGCAAAATTTCTTGGAAATCATTGGAAATAAAGCCAAAGAACACAAAAATACAGTTTGCATGGGACGTACTCATGGCGTCCATGCAGAACCGACTACTTTTGGATTGAAATTAGCTACTTGGTACTCGGAAATGAAACGCAATATTGAGCGATTTGAACACGCTGCAAAGGGAGTAGAAGCTGGGAAAATTTCAGGGGCAGTAGGAACTTTTGCAAATATTCCACCTTTTATTGAAGAATTTGTGTGTGATAATTTGGGAATTCGTCCCCAAGAGATTTCTACACAAGTTTTGCCACGGGACTTACATGCGGAATACTTCGCTTCAATGGGATTGATTGCAACAAGTATTGAACGGTTTGCTACTGAAATTCGTAGTTTGCAAAAATCAGAAACAAGAGAAGTAGAAGAATATTTTGCCAAAGGACAAAAAGGCTCGTCGGCAATGCCTCATAAACGTAATCCGATTGGTTCGGAAAATATGTGTGGGTTAGCACGTGTGATTCGTGGCCATATGTTGACCGCTTATGAAGATGTACCTTTATGGCATGAGCGCGATATTTCCCACTCTTCTGCTGAACGCATTATTGTACCAGATACTACTATTTTATTAAATTACATGTTAAATCGCTTTGGAAATATTGTTAAAAATTTGACCGTTTTTCCCGAAAATATGAAGCGAAATATGGATGCAACTTTTGGTTTAATCTACAGTCAACGTGTGATGTTAAAATTAATCGATAAAGGAATGACACGTGAAGAAGCTTATGATTTGGTCCAGCCAAAAACAGCATTTGCATGGGATCACCAAACAAGTTTCCGACCTTTACTGGAAGAAGACGATAAAATTACGTCTATTTTAAGTAAAGCCGAATTAGATGATGCCTTTGATTATCACTATCATCTTAAAAATGTTGATGTAATTTTTAAACGGGTTGGTTTAGAATAAAAAATGAAAAGGCGAACTCGATATGAGTTCGTCTTTTTTTGTTGCAAAGTAGATTAGTGAGGATGTAATCTACTAAAAAGCGGAAGGACTTTCTCAACTTTTTAGTAATAAGCTGGAATTTTAATAAATTGCGCTTCAAATTTCTTGAAATTTTTACTTGTTGTAGTAGAAGTTCGTTTGTCAAATGAGACAACAATATCCTTGTTACATCGACTTTACTCCTTATAAAAATTATATAATCCGTTTACCTATAAAAAAGACCCCGATTAAATCGGCGTCTTTTAAATAAGAGCTACTCTTGGTTGGATATAGTGGCGCATTCTTTCATCACGAAGAATAGCAAGTAATGTTTCGACTAAAGAAAAACTATACTCTTCTAGATTGAGAAAGACTTTAAAAGTGTAATGGTTTTTAAAAAAACGTTGTTCATGAATTTGTTCGATAATCAATTCCTCGTTGTGACTATTTTGGTAGCGAAAGATTCGCTTACGGCAGTCAACATGTCGTTTTGATGCTTGTTTTACTTTACGAAAAGTATAAAACGAGGTGTTCTTATTCATTTGATAAACTTCTTCAACTGCTAATAAGTCGTTAAACAAACGACGTCTATCATCAAAAGCAAGAGAATCTAAAAAATTGGCAATTACCTGACTTTGACTTTCCATGCATAGGCCTCCTAAAAAAACTCCTATCATTGAATCTAAACGTACTATATCATTTTTTTATTTCGTTGTAAACGCTTCATTGAAATCTACTGCAAATGTACAATTTTAATAAAATCTTATTTATATCATCTTCATTTAAAAATGGAAAAAAGATAAATGCATTTTTGGAGTTAAACACGAACAATATTTGGTTTTTACACACTAAATATCCTTGATTATGTTGACCTAAAGTTGGTCTCTTGTTAAACTTGACACAAGTTAAATACGAACGATTTTAACTGTAATTAATTTAATGTCAATAAAATGAGGTGCAAAATGAAAAAAAAGGAATTACGTTACGCTGGTAAAGCTAAAAAACTTTATACGACTGACAACCCCAGTGTTTTTTTGGTGGAATATCTCGATCAAGCTACTGCTTTGAACGGGATTAAAAAAGATGAAGTAACTGGAAAAGGTGCTTTAAATAATCAGATTACTAGCCTGATTTTTCATCTGTTAAAAAACGAAGGAATTTCTTCGCATTTTGTTGAGATGTTATCAAAAACCGAACAATTAGTTGAGTGTGTGGAAATTATTCCATTAGAAGTTGTAGTTCGTAACGTAGCGGCGGGTAGTTTTTCAAAAAGACTACAAATTGAAGAAGGAACCCCTTTAGATTTTCCGATAGTAGAATTTTATTACAAAGAAGATGCGTTAGATGATCCTTTTATTAATGATGATCATGTGAAATTATTGCGACTTGCAACAGGCAAAGAGATTAATGACATGAAACATTTGGCACGAGAAGTAAATGAAGCATTACAACGGATTTTTGTTCAAATTGGAATTAAATTAATTGACTTTAAAATTGAAATTGGTCGTACAAATACAGGACAGCTGCTTTTAGCTGATGAAATCTCACCAGATACGTGCCGCTTGTGGGATTTGGCAACAAATGAGCATTTAGATAAAGATATTTATCGTCGCGATTTAGGCGATTTAGTTCCAGTTTATGAAGAAGTTTTAACGCGTTTAGAAAATCAATTTTTAGTAGAGGAGCAATAGCATGTATTTCGTAAAAGTTTATGTAACATATAAAGAATCTGTTTTGGACCCACAAGGTGAAGCGGTTAAGGGTGCTGTTCATCGAATGGGGTATGAAGAAATTGATGAAATTCGCATTGGAAAATATTTTGAAATCAAAGTAGCCAAAAGTGATCATCCCATTGAAGAGATGATTGAAAAAATTTGTGACAAATTATTAGCCAATGTCAATATGGAAACTTATCGTTACGAAATCACTGCAATGGAGGAAGTATAATATGAAATTCGCCGTAATCGTATTTCCCGGCTCTAATTGCGACATGGATATGCTTTGGGCGATTAAAGATGTAATGGGGGCAGAAGCTGAATACGTGCGTCATGATGTGAGTTCATTAGCAGGTTTTGATGGGGTATTGCTACCTGGGGGATTTTCATATGGAGATTACCTGCGGTGTGGCGCCATTGCCCGTTTTTCACCCATCATGACCGAAGTAAAGCGTTTTGCTGAAGAAGGAAAACCCGTCTTTGGTACGTGTAATGGTTTTCAAGTGTTAACAGAAGCTGGCTTATTACCAGGAGCGTTAATCCGCAATAAATCGTTACATTTTATTTGCAAGACTACTGCTTTAAAAGTCAATAATCAAACAAAATTTACTTCTGAATATGAAGCAGATGAAGTTATTCATGTTCCAGTTGCCCATGGGGAAGGCAATTATATTTGCGATGAAAAAACTTTAGAACAATTAAAAGCGAATAATCAAATTGTATTTACTTATGAAGAAGATGTAAATGGCAGTCTGGAAAATATTGCCGGTATTTGTAATGAAGCTGGCAATGTAGTAGGGATGATGCCTCATCCAGAGCGTGCGATGGAATCATTGCTCGGTTCAACAGATGGTCGTCGTTTTTTTGCCTCAATTTTGAAAAATTTCGGAAAGGTGTCCGTTAAATAATGATAAAAATAAGTGAACCAACACCACAAGAGATTAAAGAACGCAAAATTTATGCCGAGTGGGGCTTAACGGATGAAGAATACCGTATGATTGCAGAAGATATTTTGGGTCGGATGCCTAATTATACTGAAACAGGACTTTTTTCTGTTATGTGGAGTGAACATTGCTCATATAAAAATTCGAAACCCGTTTTACGTAAGTTTCCAACAAGTGGACCACAAGTTTTACAAGGTCCTGGTGAAGGTGCAGGGATTGTAGACATTGGCGATGGTCAGGCGGTAGTCTTTAAAGCAGAAAGTCATAATCATCCTTCTGCAGTTGAACCTTATGAAGGTGCAGCAACGGGTGTTGGCGGCATTATTCGCGATATTTTCAGTATGGGTGCACGTCCGATCGCTATTTTAGATTCATTGCGTTTTGGTGAGTTGGACAATTCCCGGACCAAATACTTATTGGAAGAAGTAGTAGCGGGTATTTCTGGTTATGGCAATTGTATTGGCATTCCAACAGTTGGTGGAGAAGTAGCTTTTGATCCTTGCTATGAGGGTAATCCATTAGTTAATGCAATGTGTGTGGGTCTAATTGAACACAAAGATATTCAAAAAGGACAAGCCAAAGGTGTCGGCAATGCCATTATGTATGTGGGGGCAAAAACGGGGCGCGATGGGATTCACGGTGCGACATTTGCTTCAGAAGAATTTGTGGAAGGTGAAGAACAGCAACGTTCTGCCGTTCAAGTTGGTGATCCTTTCATGGAAAAATTATTATTAGAAGCTTGTTTAGAATTAATTTTAGAGCATCAAGATATTTTGGTCGGAATTCAAGATATGGGTGCGGCTGGTTTAGTGTCTTCTAGTGCAGAAATGGCGTCAAAAGCCGGATCGGGTTTGAAATTATATCTAGATGATGTCCCTCAAAGAGAAACTGGAATGACACCTTATGAAATGATGTTATCTGAGTCACAAGAGCGAATGCTAATTTGTGTCAAAAAAGGATCTGAAAAAGAGGTTGAAGAACTCTTTGCCCAATATGATTTAGATGCGGTCACAATTGGCGAAGTGACAGATGATGGCCTCTATCGTTTATATCATCATGGAGTGGAAGTGGCAAATTTACCCGTCGATGCGCTTGCAGAAGATGCGCCCACATATCATAAAGAGTATACAGAACCTGCCCGCATCAAAATATTTGCTGAGATGGAGGATTTTGCGCCAGTAGTAGAAGATGCAACCGCGACACTACTACAACTATTACAACAGCCAACTATTGCCTCTAAAAAAATGATTTATGAAACTTATGATTCCCAAGTTCGGACCAATACCGTCGTGGCACCTGGAAGTGATGCAGCAGTATTACGCGTGCGGGGAACAAAAAAAGCTCTCGCAATGACAACAGATTGTAATGCACGTTATTTGTATTTGAATCCAGAAATTGGAGGGCAGATCGCTGTAGCAGAAGCGGCGCGCAATATTGTAGCTAGTGGCGGCAAACCCTTGGCCATAACGGACTGCCTAAATTATGGTTCTCCTGATAAACCAGAAGGCTTCTGGGAATTATGGACCTCTGCCGATGGGATAAGTGAAGCATGTCGGACTTTAGACACGCCGGTAATTTCTGGGAATGTTTCGTTATATAACGAAACAAATGGCAAAGCAATTTATCCGACACCGATGATTGGAATGGTGGGCTTAATTACAGATACGAAAGATATTACGACCCAGGATTTTAAAGAAGCAGGCGATCTTATTTATGTTATCGGTGAAACAGCTGCTGATTTCAACGGTACAGAGATTCAAAAAATGCAAAGAGGTTTAATTGAAGGCAAACTAATGGATTTTGATTTGGCAACAGAAAAAGTTAATCAAGATTTGGTGTTAAAAGCAATTCAAACTGGACTTGTCACAAGCGCCCACGATTGCGCAGAAGGCGGTCTAGCGGTAGCTTTAGCAGAATGTACCTTTAAAAATGGTTTTGGAGTTGCAGTCGATGTGAAAATGCCAAAAGAAAATTTATTTGCTGAAACACAATCTCGTTTTGTTTTATCGGTGAAAAAAGATGCCCAAACTGCTTTTGAGAAACTGGCAGAAGATAAAGCAACATTGATTGGCAAAGTGACAGATGATGGAGAATTGAAGATTCAAGCCTTGGATGACAATATCACAGTTGCCACACATACTGCCAAGGAACTTTGGGAGGATGCCATTGCATGTCTTATGAAGTGAAAAGTTTAAACGAAGAGTGTGGCATTTTTGGCGTCTGGGGTCACCCAGACGCTGCGCGTGTCACTTATTTTGGTCTCCACAGTTTGCAACATCGGGGGCAAGAAGGCGCAGGAATTGTTTCAAATGATAATGGCAAGCTGTATGGTTACCGTGAGTTGGGTTTATTATCAGAAGTCTTTAAAGACGACCGTCAATTGACACAATTAAAGGGAAGTGCTGCAATCGGACACGTTCGTTATGCTACAGCCGGCAACGGCAGCGTGGATAATATTCAACCTTTCTTATTTAAGTTTTATGATTGTTCAGTTGGATTGGCTCATAATGGAAATTTAACCAATGCATGTAGCTTACGGACTGAATTAGAAAGAGATGGCGCTATTTTTCACTCCAACTCGGATACCGAAATTTTAATGCATTTGATTCGACGAAGTAAAAAATCAAATTGGTTGGATCAATTAAAAGAGGCTTTAAACCAAGTAAAAGGCGGATTTGCTTACATTTTAATGCGGCAAGACTGTATGATAGCTGCTCTTGATCCTAATGGCTTTCGTCCTTTAGCGATTGGTAAAATGAAAAACGGTGCTTACGTGGTGGCTTCTGAAACCTGTGCATTAGAAGTAAGTGGTGCTGAGTTTGTTCGCGATGTTCAACCGGGCGAAATTATCATCATTAACGATGAGGGCGTTAAAATTGAACATTTTACCAAAGACACGCAACATGCGATTTGCTCGATGGAATATGTCTATTTTGCCCGACCGGATTCCAATATTGCCGGTGTAAATGTTCATACTGCTAGAAAAAATATGGGGCGTAATTTAGCCAAAGAAGCCCCTGTGGAGGCAGATATGGTTATTGGCGTGCCCAATTCTTCTCTATCTGCTGCCAGTGGTTACGCAGAAGCCTCTGGTATTCCATATGAATTGGGCTTAGTAAAAAATCAATATGTCGCCCGTACTTTTATTCAACCGACACAAGAGTTAAGAGAACAAGGCGTTCGCATGAAATTATCCGCTGTTCGGGGTGTAGTTGCGGGCAAAAAAGTTATTATGGTAGATGATTCCATTGTGCGGGGAACAACGAGCCGCAGGATTGTAGATTTGCTAAAAGAAGCTGGGGCAAAAGAGGTCCATGTCAGAATTGCTTCTCCACCGTTAAAATATCCGTGTTTTTATGGAATTGATATTCAAACACGCAAGGAATTAATCGCGGCTAATCATTCGATTGAAGAAATTCGCCAAGTTATTGGGGCTGACTCTTTAAGTTATTTGAGTGAGGATGGTTTGATTGATGCGATTGGGTTAAACTTTGAGGCACCATACGGGGGCTTGTGTATGGCTTATTTTAACGGCGATTATCCCACCCCTTTGTACGATTACGAAGAAAAGTATCAAGCTTCATTGAAAGAACAAACTTCATTTTTCTAAATAAAAGGAGCGAAAATAGTGGCGAATGCGTATGCAAAAGCTGGCGTTGATGTGAATGCTGGTTATGAGGTAGTAGAGCGAATCAAAAAGCATGTGAAAAGAACCGAACGTTTAGGCGTCATGGGCGCTTTAGGAGGTTTTGGTGGTTGTTTTGATTTAAGCAGCTTAAATGTTAAAGAACCGGTGCTGATTTCTGGTACTGATGGTGTAGGGACCAAGTTGATGGTGGCTTTTAAAGAAAACAAGCACGATACTATCGGCATTGACTGTGTGGCAATGTGTGTCAATGATATTGTGGCTCAAGGGGCGGAACCGTTGTACTTCTTAGATTATTTGGCAACCGGCAAAAATGAACCAGCCCGCTTGGAACAAGTAGTGGCAGGGGTCGCTGAAGGGTGTTTGCAAGCAGGAGCTGCTTTAATTGGTGGCGAAACAGCTGAAATGCCTGGAATGTATGATGCCAACGAGTACGATCTTGCTGGATTTGCTGTTGGGGTGGCGGAAAAAAGTCAATTAGTAACTGGTGAAAACATTCAAGCAGGCGATGTATTATTAGGGCTGCCTTCCACTGGAATTCATTCTAATGGTTTTTCTTTGGTGCGAAAAATTTTCTTTACAGAACATAATTTAACGGGAAGCGCCAAAATTGAAGCGCTAGGAGATAAAACTTTAGGTGAAGCTCTTTTAACGCCGACTAAAATATATGTGAAAGCCTTGATGCCTTTAGTAAAAGAAAACTTAGTCAATGGAATTGCTCATATTACAGGGGGCGGTTTTGTGGAAAATATTCCGCGGATGTTACCTGGGAATGTTGCCGCTGAAATTACCGATAAATCTTGGCCGTCTCTACCAATTTTTGGGGTTTTGGAAGCATACGGCAACATTCATCATGAGGAAATGTTTGAAATTTTTAACATGGGTATTGGTATGGTTTTAGCAGTAAGTAAAGAAAAAGTCGAGCGCGTCAAAAAGGTTTTAGCTGATTTAAATGAACCATGTTATGAGATTGGTCAAGTTGTTGCAGCCAAAAACGATATGGCACCAATCACTGTGAATGAGGCGGAAAAATGAGAATTGCCGTTTTAGCTTCTGGAAATGGAAGCAATTTTGAAGCTATTGCTGATTTTTTTCAAAGAGAACACGTTCCCGCTGAAATTGCCTTCGTATTTAGTGACAAAAAAAATGCGTTTGTCTTAAAGCGGGCCGAAAAATTTGCTATTCCAACTTTTCACTTTTCCCCCAAAGACTTTGCAAATAAAGCAGCTTATGAAGCAGCATTACTGACGTTGTTCCAACAAGAAAAAATCGATTTAATTGTTTTAGCTGGCTATATGCGCATTATTGGTGGAACCTTATTAAGTGCTTTTCCTAAAAAAATCATCAATATTCATCCATCCTTATTGCCGGCTTTTCCTGGACTTCACGGGATTAAAGATGCCTATGATTATGGCGTCAAAGTGACCGGTGTAACTATTCATTATATTGATGCAGGAGTAGATACTGGTCCGATTATTGCACAAGTACCTGTCTGCATTGCACCAGAAGATAGCTTGGAGAGTTTAGAGATGAAAATTCATCAAACCGAACATCAATTGTATCCAAAAGTTCTAAAAGAAATTGCCCTGTCTCAAGAAATTGACTTAGGTAATCACTGGCATTGAATGTTTTCCTACCTTATTAAAAATCAAATCAGAGGAGATAAAGAAATGAAGCGAGCTCTAATTAGTGTTTCAGATAAAACAGGTATTGTTGAATTGGCAGCAGGTTTACTTGATGCTGGCTGGGAAATTATTTCGACTGGAGGTACCCAAACCGCACTTGATAACGCCGGTATAAAGACAATTGGAATCGAAGATGTTACACATTTTCCTGAAATGATGGACGGGAGAGTTAAAACGTTACATCCTCTTATTCACGGAGGACTCTTGAGTCGGCGCGATAATGCCGAACACGTTAAAGCGATGACAGCGCACCACATTCAACCGATTGATCTCGTGGTCGTTAATCTTTATCCCTTCAAAGAGACGATTTTAAAAGCCGATGTGACGACAAAAGATGCTATTGAAAATATCGATATTGGTGGACCAAGCATGTTGCGCTCAGCGGCTAAAAATCATGAATTTGTAACAGTGCTTGTGGATCCGAAAGATTATGTCACTGTCTTAGCAGAAATCAAAAATAAAGGGGAAACAACATTTGCCACCCGACAAAAATTAGCGGCAAAAGTTTTTCGTCACACTGCGGCTTATGATGCATTAATTGCTGGTTTTATGACAGATTTGGTAAAAGAAAAAGAGCCAGAAAAATTAACCTTAACATATGATTTAAAACAAGACTTACGGTATGGCGAAAATTCTCATCAAGAAGCTTCTTTTTATAGTGATGCTTTACCTATTAATTATTCCATTGCACAAGCCAGACAATTACACGGCAAAGCACTTTCTTATAACAATATTAAAGATGCTGATGCGGCTATTCGGATTGCCAGAGAGTTTACTGAACCGACTGTTGTTGCATTAAAACATATGAATCCTTGCGGTATTGGGACAGCAGCAACGATTGAAAAAGCGTATGATTTTGCTTATGAAGCTGATCCTGTCTCGATTTTTGGCGGTATTATCGTTCTTAATCGTGAAGTTGACTTTGCCATAGCGCAAAAAATGCACCAATTATTCTTAGAAATTATCATTGCGCCAAGCTTTGCTCCGGCTGCATTAGAATTATTAAGCGGCAAAAAAAATATTCGCTTAATGACATTGGATTTTCATGATGCGCTTGCCACGGGATTACCTGAAAAAGTTTCTGTGTTAGGAGGACTCTTAGTGCAAGAACAAGATGTGATTCAAGAAGATCCAACCGCTTGGAAAGTTGCAACTAAACGGCAACCAAGTCAAGAGGAATTAGAGGCTTTAGCTTTTGCTTGGAAAGCCGTGAAACACGTCAAATCAAATGCAATTGTTCTGGCTAATCAACACCAAACCGTAGGCATCGGAGCTGGACAAATGAATCGCGTTGGTTCAGTCAAGATCGCTATTGACCAAGCTGAAACAGCTGGCAAAATGGATGGAGCAGTTTTAGCGAGTGATGCATATTTTCCAATGGGAGATTCCGTGGAACTTGCTGCCCAACACGGTATTAAAGCCATCGTCCAACCAGGTGGCAGTATTCGCGATCAAGAGTCCATTGATATGGCAGACAAATATGATATTGCGATGGTATTTACAGATATCCGTCATTTCCGTCATTAAGAAAGGAAACAAATATGAAATTATTGGTTATTGGTGGTGGCGGTCGGGAACACGCCATTGCTAAAAAATTATTAGCAGATAAAGAAGTAACAACTGTTTTCTGCGCACCCGGTAACCCTGGCATGAAACAAGATGGCATTAAGACTGTTTCAATTGCAGAAGGAGATCACGACAAGCTAATTGATTTTGCTAAGGCAGAAAATGTTGCATGGACTTTTGTGGGGCCGGAAGCACCTTTACAAAGGGGAATAGTAGACGATTTTCAAAAAGCGGGGTTGCTTGTTTTTGGTCCGAATCAAAAAGCTGCTCAAATTGAAAGCTCAAAAGATTTTGCCAAACAAATTATGCGAAATAATCAAATTCCCACAGCCGACTATAAGACGTTTTCTGATTACCACAATGCTGCTGCTTACGTAAAAGAAAAGGGTGCTCCCATTGTGATTAAGGCCGATGGTTTGGCTGCGGGTAAAGGGGTTGTTGTGGCCGAAACTGTTCCGCAGGCGTTAACTGCTTTATCTGATATGTTAGAAGACAATCGTTTTGGCGAAAGTGGTGCCAAAGTTGTGGTGGAAGACTTTTTAGCTGGAGAAGAATTTTCATTATTGGCTTTTGTGAAAGATGAGGCTGTTTATCCAATGGTCATTGCGCAAGATCATAAGCGGGCTTATGATGGCGATAAAGGGCCAAATACTGGTGGGATGGGTGCTTATTCGCCAGTGCCTCAAATTAGTGATGAAATGGTTGAAAAAGCGGTGAAAGAAATTTTGGAACCCGCTGCCAGTGGTATGGTTAGAAACGGAACGCCTTTTACTGGTATTTTATATGCAGGTTTAATTGCTACAAATGAAGGGGCAAAAGTCATTGAATTTAATGCTCGTTTCGGTGATCCCGAAACACAAGTTGTCTTACCGCGGTTAAAATCAAGTTTAGTTGCTATTATTACAGCACTCCTGACAGATGAAAAACCCGAAGTAACCTGGCATGATAATGCTGCTTTTGGCGTTGTTGTAGCTGCTGAAGGTTATCCTGGTAAGTATCAAAAAGGTATGGCATTACCACAAAAGACTATGGGCAGTACAGAACTTTATTTTGCGGGTACAGCAGAAAAAAATGGAGAACTACTTGCCAATGGCGGTCGTATTTTCTTAGTCGCAGCACAAGCTGCCAATTTAGAAAAGGCACGGAATGAAGTGTATGATGCTTTAAAGCAAATGTCGTTACCAGAGATGTTTTATCGGCATGATATTGGTGCAAAAGCGCTAAAATAATAAAACAGCAGCCTGTTAAGGCTGCTGTTTTATTATTTATAAGAGAAAGCAAAGGTTCGTAAAATTTTTCAACTAAAATTTGTTAGCGTTTTCTCTTAGATGTGTTAAAATTTAACAGTAAACAATGTTTAGAATTGGATTATTAATTTGGAGGCGACAAAATGAAACAAGTCAATTTTGGACCAAATGAGTTGGGTGTTTCCAGCGTAGTTTTAGGCTGTATGCGGATTACTGAGGCCAAAGATCCTGTAGCTGTCATACAAACTGCAGTAGAAAACGGCATCAACTTTTTTGATCATGCGGATATTTATGGTCAAGGCAAATGCGAAGAAATTTTTGCAGATGCTTTTGCTAAAACGAGTTATAAAAGAGAAGATATGTTTATTCAAAGTAAGTGCGGCATTGTTCCTGGAGAAATGTATGATTTTTCCAAAGAGCATATTATTTCTTCAGTAGAAAAAAGTTTGAAACGTCTAAATGTCGATTATTTGGACGCCTTATTGTTGCATCGTCCCGATACTCTGATGGAACCAGAAGAAGTAGCGGCAGCTTTTGACCAATTGGAATCAGACGGAAAAGTAAAATATTTTGGGGTGAGCAATCAGTATTCTCGTCAAATTGAATTACTACAAAAATATGTACGCCAGCCCCTTGTTGCCAATCAATTACAGTTTGGTGTCATGCATACGGGCATGATTGACTTTGGTTTGCATGTTAATATGACAGATCCTCGTAGTGTTGACCACGATGATGGAATTTTGGAATTTTCTCGTTTAAATGATATGACGATACAAGCTTGGTCACCTTATCAATACGGCTTTTTTGAAGGTGTCTTTATTGGAAATGAAAAATTTCCTGAATTAAATAAAAAATTAGCTGAAATGGCAGAAAAATATCACACAACGCCAACAGGCATTGCTTCTGCGTGGATTTTACGTCATCCGGCGAACATGCAAGTTATTATTGGTACAATGAATTTGCAACGAATTGAAGAAATTGCAAAAGCGAGTGATATCGTTTTATCAAAAGAAGATTGGTATGGTATTTATTTAGCGGCTGGCAATGATTTACCATAATTGATTTTCTAATAATAATTTAAGTGAAAGTGAAAATCGTTCGGAAATCCCGAACGATTTTTGTGTTTTGTTGCTATTTATAGGTTTCTTTTATTGCTTTTCTGATTTAGATGAGCTAAATTACATAGGGCGCAAAAAATGTGACCCAATAAACAAATGGAGGCTATTCATTATGTTTGATATGAAAGTTTTTGATTATGAAGATGTCCAATTAATTCCCAATAAATGTATCGTAAGTTCCCGTTCGGAATGTGATACGACGGTAACTTTAGGGAAACATTCCTTTAAAATGCCAGTAGTTCCAGCCAATATGCAGACAATTATCGATGAGAATATTGCTGAATTTTTAGCTGAAAATGGCTACTTTTACATTATGCATCGCTTTAATGAAGATGCTCGCATTCCTTTTGTAAAAAAAATGCAAAGTAGAAATTTAATTACCTCCATCAGTGTTGGCGTAAAGCCACACGAATACACTTTTGTTGAAGAATTAGCAGCTGAAAACTTAGTGCCAGATTACATTACCATTGATATTGCCCATGGTCATGCCAATGCGGTGATTGAAATGATTCAACATATTAAACGTCTCTTGCCTGAAACTTTTGTTATTGCGGGGAATGTTGGCACACCAGAAGCTGTGCGGGAATTGGAAAATGCAGGGGCAGATGCAACAAAGGTCGGAATTGGGCCTGGTAAAGTTTGTATCACCAAAATTAAAACCGGTTTTGGTACAGGTGGTTGGCAATTAGCAGCAGTCCGTTGGTGTGCCAAGGCAGCTCGCAAACCAATTATTGCCGATGGTGGAATTCGGACTCATGGTGATATTGCTAAATCCGTTCGTTTTGGCGCAACGATGGTGATGATTGGTTCATTATTTGCAGGGCACGAAGAATCTCCTGGCGAAACCAAAGTACAAGACGGTGTTGTTTTAAAAGAGTACTTCGGTAGTGCTTCTGAGTTCCAAAAAGGAGAAAAGAAGAACGTCGAAGGAAAGAAAATTTGGATTCCTTACAAAGGAAAACTAGCGGATACACTTGTGGAAATGCAACAAGATTTACAATCTTCTATCTCTTATGCTGGAGGCAAAGACTTAGAAGCCATTCGCAAAGTAGATTACGTAATTGTAAAAAATTCTATCTTCAATGGTGATACAATTTAAATGTTTTTTTACCACGACTGTTTTTGGGTCGTGGTTTTTTTATCTTCTGGCCGGTTATGCTAAAATGTGATTGATGTGGAGATGATATTTTCAATAGAATAGTCATTTCATTTTGAAAAGAGGAGATAAGCATGACGATTAAAGTAATGTCGATTTTTGGCACAAGACCCGAAGCGATTAAAATGGCGCCTTTGGTTAAAGCCTTGGAAAAAGACGCCCGGTTTGAATCGCTTGTGACAGTAACGGCACAACACCGTGAGATGTTGGATCAAGTTATGAAAATTTTTGAATTAAGAGCAGATTTTGATTTGGATATTATGAGTCAAGGTCAGACGTTAACAGATATTACAACGAAAGTATTATTAGAATTGCAACCGGTTTTAAAACAAATGAAGCCTGATATTGTTTTAGTTCACGGGGATACTACCACGACTTTTGCTGCAGCGACGGCCGCTTTTTATCAGCAGATACCCATTGGTCACGTTGAAGCGGGCTTAAGGACGTATAATAAGTATTCGCCTTATCCAGAAGAAGCGAATCGCCAATTAACAGATGTTTTAAGCGATCTTTATTTTGCTCCCACCAAAACCAGTGCTGCTAATTTAAAACAAGAACATCATTTATCTGACCACATTTATATAACAGGAAATACGGCAATTGATGCCATGCAATATACGGTGCAAAAGGATTATCATCATTCGGCTCTTTTAGCGGATAAAAAACAAATTCTAGTAACGATGCATCGTCGGGAAAATTTAGGAGAAAAGATGGCGACAGTTTTCCTTGCTTTGCGCCGCTTAGCGCAAGAGTTTCCGGAAATTTCAATTGTCTTTCCGATGCACAAAAATCCATTGGTGCGGGAAAATGCCAAAAAAAATCTGGGCGACCTAGCAAATGTTGCGTTAATTGAACCATTAGACGTCATAGACTTTCATAATTTGGCAGCTAGAAGTTATTTAATTATGACAGACTCAGGTGGCGTTCAAGAAGAAGCACCTTCATTAGGTGTGCCTGTTTTAGTCCTGCGGGATACAACGGAGCGACCTGAAGGCATTGAAGCGGGGACATTATGCTTAGTAGGGACAGATGAAAAACAAGTTTATGATGCTGCTAAGAAATTATTAACTGATCCTGCAGCGTATGAAAAAATGGCACAAGCAAAAAATCCTTATGGAGATGGCCGAGCCAGCGAACGGATTTTAGATGCTATTGCAGATTACTTTGATAAAAATTAGTAACCCATCCACTCGTAAAATCGGGTGGATGGGTTACTTAAATTTCATTATCTTTTGCCAGACGTCTTTCCATTACTCTTTGTAACGCTGTCTCAATTTTTAAAAAGTCATAAAAGTCGGGGGTAGCTTTAATTGTGACGACCGGTAAATGAGCAAACATTTCCTGAGGAGAAAAAGTGGAGATAATTAAATCGTATGCTTCCAGTTGTTCGTGAACAGCATTAGGTTGACTATTGATACTTTCAATAATTTCAAATTTTGTTTCGGTAGGGAAATGCTGCAGTAAAACCTGATGAAGATATTTTGGGTGAATCGTAGAAATATCTGATAAAATCAATGTCCGTGTGGTTATCTGCCAATGGGTTAAAATTTGCGGTAATAGTGTAATAATAAGATATAACTGTTGATAAACTTGATCCCTTGTGATGTGAATCTGATATTTGTTATGGTAGTTGTTAATAAATTTTTTTAAGCCCATTATGACATTAGGAAATTTCTTTTCATAATTCAAAACAAATTCTCGCCGACAATTGGATAAAATGGCAATAAAGTCACAGTTTCTTAGATAAATATAATTTTCATTACAAAAGTGCCAAATCAGCTCTTCTTTTTCAGGACTAGCTATATTTTGCTTGGTGCTCGATAAGAGGGCATCAAGGTAATGGTTTGTTCGCTGAGCTAATCTTTTAATTCTTGGATTTCTCTTTTGGGCTTGTTGAAAATGGGCAAAAGATAATAATACATAATCGTGGCATACTGTCCAAAAAGTTTCCAAAAAGTTAAAATGCCAATTGATACTCATAAGCGTTTCTTTTAACTGAACAACAGCATTCGTGGTGGAAGAACTTTCAGCTTTCAAAAAGCCGCTTTTTTCTATTTCTTGGGGCAATAAATGGCCGTTGTTTTGTCGCCAAATAGATACCGCACCGGAAAAATAAAGTTGTTCGTGTTGGCGATAATTTTGCGGTAGCTTGTTTTCTTTTAAAAGTGCAGTAACCAAAGTGCTCAAGGCGTTATCGCTTTGACTATCAGGCAAGAGATAAGCCGCGCCGTGTCGCTTTTCGCAAAAATAAAGAGTATACAATGTCCGAATGAAAATTTCATTTCCTTCAATTCGAAATGGGCGATTGCGTATTTTAACGTCATAAGGTGACAATAAATTTTGAAATTTTTTGCATAAGCGGTGAAAACCTGCGTTACTTAAAAAAAGTGCATTGGCACAATCCGAATAGGTAAAACAATCTTCAAATAAGAGATGTTCTAAAAGTTTCATTTCGCTAGTTTCTTGCATAAGATAATCATAAAAGCGATCCAGTCCTAAGTTGAAAGGCGCTTGCCAGTAATAGCGGTTGCGGTAAGCCATAATTTTGAAAGCAGGAAATTGTATCTGAAGTTCGCCAATGATACTGCGAATGGTTTTATCACCAGCGCCGGTTAATTTCCGTAACTCTTCTGAAGTAATACCGCTAGGGTGTTGGTAGAGGGCTTCAACGACTTCAAGTTGTCGTTGTTCACGCCAAGATAAAAAATCACGTAAATTCATAATCTTCTCCTGTAATTATTATCAAAAAAGAATAATTTTAGATATTGTTTATAATATTAAAGGGAAAAAATAAGATGTGCAATCAGAATAAGGGCTTTTTGAGGGAAAATAGAAAATTTTGACCGATAACGTCTGTTCGTTATTTTTATCGACAAAAAAGTTTTTTTATAGTTGACAAAATTCTGGTTCTTCATTAGGATATAAGTGAAAAGAGATTGAAATTTTCATAATCAAATATTTGTTAGGTGAGGCTCCTATATGGACATAAGCTGCTGCCGCGAAAGAATCGAGAGACTCTTAGTTGGTAGAACAGGGATGATCGTGAAGGTCATTCATAATGCAGCTGATAGCATCTGCTATCTACGCCCTATAGTGCTAAAGCTCAACATGAACATACGCTTATTAGACGCGTGCTCATTGTTGAGTACGCGTTTTTTTATGGCTTATTTTTATGAAATAATTTATTAAATTCAACGAATATTTGAATATGAAATAATTTCTTGAGGTTTTCAATTTTTCCTATGAAAATTTGAAATAAAGTTTAGAAAGGTTGATTGACATGGAACACCCCAGTCCCTCGCGACAGAAACTAAATAAAAATAGCTAAGAGGGAGAAGGGTCTCTCTTAGCAAAAGGAGAGAGAACATGTTATTTACAAAAAATACGAAAGAACAAGAATTAAAAAAATTAGCTTTTTTATCAGAACGAGAACTATTTATGGAGCTGCGTACTTCTATTAATGGTTTATCTTCTGAAGATGCTAAGGAACGTTTAGAAGAATACGGCGAAAATAGAGTAGATGCTCAAAAACCAACTCCGGCTTGGTTATTATTCATTGAAGGTTTTAAAGATCCTTTTGTATTGGTTTTAGCGGCTTTAGCGATAGTTTCATTTGTCACTAGTGATTACGAGGCAGCCATTGTCATGTTGGTGATGATTTTAGCGAGTGTTATCATTACTTTTGTGCAAGAATATCGTTCACAAAAAGCCAGTTTAGCGCTAAAAGAATTAATTGAAAATACTTGTGCCGTGACACGAGATGGGCGCACCAAAGAAATTCCAATGGATGAAGTGGTGCCTGGTGATATTGTAACTTTAGCAACGGGCGATATGATTCCAGCCGATGCCGTTTTAATTTGGACAAAAGATTTGTTTGTCAATCAATCTTCTTTGACAGGAGAATCTATGCCGGTGGAAAAATTCGTTGAGGCCGGAGTTAAAAAAGATGAAGATATCTCGGCTTTGGATTTAGACGATTTGGTTTTTATGGGAACCGATGTTTTAAGTGGTCAAGGAAGAGCTATTATTTTAAAAACTGGCCAAGAAACTTTTTTTGGTGATATTGCTCGCAATGCCACCAGTAAACGAGGCAAAACGGCTTTTGATGTAGGCTTAACCCGGGTTAGTAAATTATTATTGCGGATGGTAATGGTATTATTTCCAGTAGTTTTCTTGATTAATGGCTTAACAAAAGGTGATTGGACATCGGCATTCTTTTTTGCGATTGCTGTGGCGGTTGGTTTAACCCCTGAGATGTTACCGATGATTGTGACGAGTAATTTGGCTAAAGGGGCGTTAGCGTTATCTAAACAAAAAGTTATTGTAAAAGAGCTTCCTTCTATTCAAAATCTCGGCAGTATGGATGTGTTGTGTACTGATAAAACGGGGACAATTACAGAAGATCGCGTCGTGTTGGTAAAACATTTAAATCCTCTGGGTAAAGAAAATCAAGCAGTTTTAGCGATGACGTATTTAAACTCGCATTACCAAACTGGATGGAAAAATTTAATGGATATTGCCGTGTTGAATTATTTTGAAGAAAACAACTGCAAGCTACCATTTAACGATGTTGTCAAAATTGATGAAATTCCTTTTGATTTTTCCAGACGTCGCCTGACGGTTGTTGTCAAAGCAGATCATCATCAAATAATGGTGACAAAAGGCGCTGTCGAAGAGATGGAAAAAGTATGTAAATATGCAGAAATTGATGGTAAAACTGTTCTTTTAGACGATGAGTTAAAAGAAAAAATGCGCAACGTCAATATGAAAATGAACGAACAGGGGATGCGCGTCTTAACGGTAGCAGTAAAAAAAGATGCGCACAGTGATGCTACGTATTCTGTCGCAGATGAAAAAGATATGACGCTAATTGGTTTTATGGGCTTTTTGGATCCAGCAAAAGAATCCGCTATTTCAGCGATTAAATCCTTACATGAGCATGGTGTGACAGTAAAAGTTTTGACAGGAGATAATGCGATTGTTGCTAAAAAAGTTTGTCAAGATGTCGGAATTGGCGTAACAAATATTTTGTTGGGAACGGATATTGAGGTCTTATCTGATGAGGAACTGATGGGACAAGTGGATGAAACCAATTTATTTGCCAAACTTAATCCGATGCAAAAATCCCGCTTAATTGAAGTAATTCAAAAAAAGGGCCATACCGTTGGTTTTATGGGCGACGGCATCAACGATGCTCCGGCTTTGAGAAAAGCCGATGTGGGTATATCAGTTGATACAGCAGCTGATATCACCAAAGACGCTAGTTCCATCATTTTATTAGAGAAAAGTCTCAATGTATTAGAAACAGGAGTAATTGAAGGACGACGTGTTTTTTCTAATATGATGAAATATATCAAGTTCACTATCAGTTCAAACTTTGGCAATGTTTTTTCCATTTTAGTAGCGAGTGCTTTCTTACCATTTTTGCCAATGCTCTCAATCCAACTATTGGTACAAAATTTGATTTATGATATGGCACAATTGACGATTCCTTGGGATAATGTTGATGAAGAAGAATTGGTAAGACCTGTTCGTTGGGAGATTGGTGATTTGTTCAAATTCACTGTTTCCATCGGACCTGTGTCAAGTATCTTTGATATTTTAACCTTTTTAGTAATGTGGTTTGTGCTAGGGGCTAATACAGTAGCACAACAGAGTCTTTTTCAAACAGGATGGTTTTTAGTAGGATTAACAACCCAAACATTGGTGGTTCACATGGTTCGTACGAGAAAGTTACCATTTGTGGAAAGTCGTGCTTCTTGGCCGGTTATCCTCACAAGTCTTTTAGCGATTGTAACAGGTTTTGTTTTAGTGTTATCTCCATTACGGACGGTTTTTGACTTTACTGTTCTGCCTCCGCAATATTGGATGTGGTTTGTTTTAATCATTGTAGGTTATTTGATTACAATTGAAATCGCTAAACGCGTTTACATTAAATTCACTTCTGAATGGGTATGATAAAATACGACAGCTATTGAATAGCTGTCGTATTTTTATTGTCTTGCTGTACTAGCAAATTTCAATTTTTTCTATTAATTAGAGCCCTAAATTTTTAAAGCGCTTTACAAATGTGATGGAATTCACAAAAATAAATTGATATCAAGCTGTTTCAATCGATTTTTATTTCGTGATTTAGTGAGCGTCTTAGTTGTATTTATTTCCGATAAATGATAGCTTAATGATGTAAGTTTTACGAAATACCTAATACAGAATATTATGCTGTTATACTTAGGGTCATTTATTTAAGAGAGGAATGGGTAATAAAATGGCGAAGAATGTAATCGATTTCCAAAAGATTTTGGATGAGATCAATGCTGATTTTCCAACGTATCAGGCATTAGACAAGGATGGTAAGGTGGTTAACAAAGATTTAATCCCTGACTTAAGTGACGATGAATTAGTCGAATTGATGACACAAATGGTGTGGTCTCGGGTATTAGATCAACGTTCAACAGCTTTAAACCGTCAAGGTCGTCTTGGCTTTTATGCACCTACAGCAGGACAAGAAGCAAGTCAACTAGCAAGTCATTTTGCATTTGAAAAAGAAGATCGTCTATTTCCTGGCTACCGTGATGTGCCACAACTGGTTCAACACGGTCTACCATTAAAAGAAGCGTTTTTATGGTCTCGTGGCCATGTTGCTGGGAACTTGTACCCAGAAGATTTACACGCAATGCCACCACAAATCATTATTGGCGCACAATATGTTCAAGCAGCTGGTGTTGCTTTAGGACTTAAAAAACGCAATAGTAAAAATGTTACTTTTGTCTATACTGGTGATGGCGGTTCATCACAAGGGGATTTTTATGAAGCTATGAACTTTGCGGGTGCTTATCACGCCAATGCTGTTTTTTATATTCAAAATAATGGTTTTGCTATTTCAACACCACGGGAAAAACAAACTGCTGCTAAAACGTTAGCCCAAAAAGCAGCTGCCGCTGGGATTCCAGGGATTCAAGTTGACGGCATGGATGCTCTTGCTGTTTACACTGTTTCAAAAGCTGCCAGAGAATGGGCCGCAGCCGGCAATGGTCCTGTTTTAATTGAAACATTAACTTATCGTTATGGTCCACATACACTTTCAGGAGACGATCCAACCCGCTACCGTTCAAAAGATTTAGACAATGAATGGCAACAAAAAGATCCATTGATTCGCATGCGGAACTATCTAACTGAAAAGGGTCTTTGGTCAGAAGAAAAAGAAGAAGCAGTTATTGAAAAAACAAAAGAAGAAATCAAAACAGCAATTGCAGAAGCTGATCGTGTACCAAAGCAAAAAGTTTCTGATTTCTTAAAAAATATGTATGAAGTACAACCACAAAGTATTAAAGAACAAATTGCATTTTATGAAGCGAAGGAGTCGAAATAGTCATGGCGCAAAAAACAATGATCCAAGCGATCACCGACGCATTGAGTTTGGAATTAGGTGCTGACGAAAATGTCTTAGTTTTTGGTGAAGACGTAGGTAAAAACGGCGGAGTGTTCCGGGCAACAGAAGGTTTACAAGACAAGTACGGGGAAGATCGTGTTTTTGATACCCCATTAGCAGAATCAGGTATTGGCGGTTTAGCTTTTGGCTTAGCCCTTGAAGGTTTTCGTCCTGTCCCTGAAATTCAATTTTTTGGCTTTGTTTTTGAAGTAATGGACGAAGTTGTAGGACAAATGGCACGTACGCGTTATCGCATGGGGGGGACACGTAATTTACCGATTACAATCCGTTCGCCATTTGGTGGTGGCGTGCATACTCCAGAACTTCATTCTGATAATTTAGAAGGTTTAATGGCACAATCTCCAGGTTTGCGGGTCGTTATTCCATCTAATCCTTATGATGCCAAAGGTTTATTAATTTCTTCTATTCGTAGCAATGATCCTGTTGTCTTTTTGGAGCATATGAAATTGTATCGCTCATTTCGTGATGAAGTACCAGATGAAGCCTATGAAGTTCCATTAGATAAAGCTGCTGTAACGCGGGAAGGTAAAGATGTTTCAATTATTACTTATGGTGCAATGGTTCGTGAAGCAATTAAAGCTGCAGATAATTTAGCCAAAGAAAATATTGATGCTGAAATTATTGATCTTCGCACAATTGCACCGCTAGACGTTGAAACAATTATTGCTTCAGTTGAAAAAACTGGTCGTGTCGTTGTCGTCCAAGAAGCGCAAAAACAAGCGGGTGTCGGAGCACAAGTTGTTTCTGAAATTTCTGAGCGTGCTGTTTTATCACTTGAAGCGCCTGTTGGCCGTGTTTCTGCGCCAGATACAGTTTTCCCATTTGGTCAAGCTGAAAATATTTGGCTTCCAAATGCCGCGGATATTGAAGCTAAAGTAAAAGAAATCGTCAACTTTTAATGAGACGTAAGGAAATGAATTTTATTTTCAGGAAGGAAAGATTATAAATGGCTTTTCAATTTAAATTACCGGATATCGGCGAAGGGATTGCTGAAGGTGAAATCGTAAAATGGTTTGTAAAACCCGGCGATACAATTAATGAAGATGATACTTTACTAGAAGTACAAAATGATAAATCAGTAGAAGAAATTCCATCACCTGTTACAGGGACAGTCAAAAATATTATTGTTTCTGAAGGTACAGTAGCAAATGTTGGGGATGTATTAGTTGAAATCGATGCTCCTGGACATGAAGACAATGAAGGAGACAGTGGTGTAGCTGCAACTGAACAAACACCAGCACAACCCGCTGCCATCCCTACTACTGAAGCCCCTGCTGCAAATGGCGGTGGCGTTTATCAGTTTAAATTACCAGATATTGGTGAAGGGATTGCTGAAGGCGAAATCGTAAAATGGTTCGTTAAAGCTGGCGATACAATTAATGAAGATGATACTTTACTAGAAGTACAAAACGATAAATCAGTAGAAGAAATTCCATCACCTGTTACAGGGACAGTCAAAAATATTATTGTTTCTGAAGGCACAGTAGCAAATGTCGGAGATGTATTAGTTGAAATTGACGCTCCTGGACATAATGATGCAGCTGCAGATACTTCAACGCAATCTGCTCCAACAACTTCAGCTCCTGTATCAGCTTCTACAAGTAGTGTAGTTGAAGCATCAGATCCAAATAAACGTGTATTGGCAATGCCTTCTGTACGTCAATATGCTCGTGAAAAAGATGTTGATATTACCCAAGTAACCGCTACTGGTAAAGGGGGTCGGGTAACTAAAAATGATATTGATGGTTTCTTGAGTGGTGGCAGTGCGCCTGCAACTGCTGAAGCAAAAACAACGGAACAAACTTCTACTGTTGAAACTAATGCTCCAGCTAAAGCTACACCAAAAGCCTTCACTTCAAACATGGGAGATATGGAAGAACGCGTGGCCTTGACACCAACACGTAAAGCGATTGCTAAAGCAATGGTGACAAGCAAACAAACTGCCCCTCATGTCACATTACATGATGAAGTAGAAGTTTCGGCTCTTTGGGACCACCGCAAGAAATTTAAAGAAGTTGCTGCTGAAAATGGTACAAAATTAACTTTCTTACCATATGTGGTAAAAGCCTTAACTGCTACGGTGAAGAAATTCCCAGTATTAAATGCCTCTATTGACGATGTAAAACAAGAAATTGTTTATAAACATTATTACAATGTGGGGATTGCAACGGATACCGATCATGGTTTATATGTACCAAATGTAAAAAATGCCGATCAAAAAGGTATGTTTGCAATTGCTGACGAAATTAATAATAAAGCACAATTAGCTCATGATGGCAAACTTGCCGCTGATGATATGCGCAACGGGACAATCACAATTAGTAATATTGGTTCTGTTGGCGGTGGCTTCTTTACGCCAGTTATCAATTATCCTGAAGTTGCTATCTTAGGTGTCGGAACAATTTCACAACAACCTGTAGTAAGTGCAGAAGGTGAAATCGTAGTGGGCCGTGTTATGAAACTTTCTTTAAGTTTTGATCACCGTATCGTGGATGGCGCGACTGCTCAAAAAGCAATGAATAATATTAAACGCTTGTTAGCTAACCCAGAGCTAATGTTAATGGAAGGATGATAGACTCATGGTAGTTGGAGATTTCGCTATCGAATTAGATACAGTTGTAATCGGAGCTGGACCTGGTGGCTATGTAGCTGCCATCCGCGCTGCCGAAATGGGACAAAAAGTTGCCATTGTCGAAAAAGAATACATTGGCGGTGTCTGCTTGAATGTTGGATGTATTCCTTCAAAAGCCTTGATTTCTGCTGGACATCATTATCAAGAATCCCTAGACTCTAAATTGTTTGGCGTTTCTAGTGAAAATGTTAAATTAGACTTTGCTGCAACACAAGAATGGAAACAAAATAGCGTTGTTAACAAATTAACCAGTGGCGTGGGCTTCTTATTAAAAAAACATAAGGTAGAAGTTTTAGAAGGGGAAGCTTATTTTGTCGATGATCATACATTGCGTGTAATTCATCCTGATTCTGCGCAAACCTATTCTTTCAACAATGCCATTGTTGCGACTGGTTCCCGTCCAATTGAAATTCCTGGTTTCAAATTTGGCGGGCGTGTATTAGACTCAACTGGCGGTTTAGCCTTAAAAGAAGTACCGAAAAACTTCGTCATTATTGGTGGCGGTGTAATCGGTGCAGAACTTGGTGGTGCTTACGCTAACCTAGGAGCCAATGTGACAATTTTGGAAGGTTCACCACAAATTTTGCCAACTTATGAAAAAGATATGGTCAAAATTGTTGAAGATGAATTTAAGAAAAAAGGGATGACTGTTATTACCAATGCAATGGCTAAAGAAGCTGTTGATAATGGTGATAGTGTTACTATCAAATATGCAGTTGATGGCAAAGAAGAAAGCATTGCAGCGGATTATGTAATGGTGACAGTTGGTCGTCGTCCTAACACAGACGAGTTGGGCTTAGAACAAGCTGGTGTTGAAATCGGCGAACGTGGTTTAATTACTGTCGATAAACAAGGTCGTACGAATGTTTCTAATATTTTTGCAATTGGCGATATTGTTCCAGGGGCTGCTTTAGCACACAAAGCAAGTTATGAAGCAAAAATTGCTGCTGAAGCTATTAGTGGTAAAAAAGTTGCTGTTGATTACAAAGCTATGCCTGCTGTAGCCTTTACTGATCCAGAACTTGCCTCTGTTGGGATGACAATTGCAGAAGCAAAAGAAGCTGGTTTGGAAGCGAAAGCTTTCAAATTCCCATTCTCAGGTAATGGTCGTGCACTTTCATTAGGTAAAACAGAAGGCTTTATTCGATTGGTAACAACTGTAGAAGACAATGTTTTAATCGGTGCGCAATTAGCTGGTGTTGGTGCAAGCGATATGGTTTCAGAATTAGCCTTAGCTATTGAATCTGGTATGAACGCCGAAGATATCGCACTAACGATTCATCCACACCCATCATTAGGAGAAATCGTGATGGATGCTTCTGAACTTGCTTTAGGTATGCCAATTCATATTTAAATAACTTGAAATGGTTATTTGAGCTGCGCCAAATGGTGCAGCTCTTTCTTTTGTATCCTTTAGACCTATGCTAAACTAGCATTTGAGGTGAAATATATGCGAGAATATCAATATCCCTTGGATTTATCATGGTCCACTGAAGAAATGGTTATTGTAATGAAAATGTGGGAAGTGCTCGAAGCGGCTAACGAAACAGGGGTGCAGGCTGAAATGTTTTTGAAAGCCTACGGAAATTTCAAAAAAGTTGTCCCAAGTATTGGGGAAGAACGCAGCCTAGGAAGAGAATTTGAAAATTTATCAGGTTATTCTTTATACCATACTTTGAAATTAGCAAAAGAAAATCCAACCGGAAAGTTGAAGGTGAAGGGTTAATATGGAAGAAATGATTCATGAGATTAAAAGCTGGATTTATGAAGCAGGCGAAGTGATTAAGAAAAGTTTTCAAGCAGATGATTTAGTGGTTGATACAAAAAGTGGTAGAACCGATTTAGTGACAAATTTGGATAAGGCAACACAAGATTTTTTGACGGAACGGATTATGAACTTTGATCCTAATGCCAAAATTTTAGGTGAAGAAAACGGGAAAGACCACCTCGAAGATTTTAGTGGCCGCGTCTTTATAATTGATCCCATTGACGGAACCATGAATTTTGTTTTAGAACATGAAAATTTTTGTATTATGGTTGCCGTTTATGAAGAAGGCGTGGGTAAGCTGGGTTTTGTTTATGACGTGATGAAAGATGAATTTTTATGGGGCGGTCGTAATATTGGTGTTTATTGTAATGATAAAAAAATTAATCCGCCAAAAGATATTGCCTTATCAGAAGGATTAGTCGGATTAAATCATGTGATGTATCAAAAAGATAGCTGGCATGTGCAAAAAATGGGAGAAGTTGCCTTAGGTGTGCGGATGACAGGCTGTGCGGGTTATGAATTAATTAGTTTAGCGATGGGAAGAAGAGCTGCCTATATTTCACGACTTGCCCCATGGGACTATGCTGCAGGCGGCGTTCTAATTGAAGAGCTGGGTTTACGGATGTCAAACATTAACGGGGAACCTTTAAAATTGGCTGGACGTGAATTGTTTGTAGCCGCAACTCCTAAAGCTTATGAAAATATTATGGAAATAAAAAATTAGTAATCCCTTAGTAGTGGGATTTAAGGGAGATTGGTAAAAGTTATGACAAGGAATGTATCTTTTTGAAAGTTTTCACTATATTTCAGAAAGATAATCTGTTATAATGAGCCGTCAGATTATACACAAGATTAAAGGAGCCAGATAAATTGAAATTAAGAAATGATATTCGCAATGTGGCAATTATCGCCCACGTTGACCATGGTAAAACGACACTCGTAGATGAATTATTGAAACAATCAGATACATTAGACAGCCACACTCGCTTAGAAGAGCGGGCCATGGACTCCAATGCATTGGAAAAAGAACGTGGTATCACGATTTTGGCAAAAAATACAGCTGTCGAATATCAAGGTACTAAAATCAACATCATGGACACACCAGGACACGCGGACTTCGGTGGTGAAGTAGAGCGAATCATGAAAATGGTTGACGGTGTAGTTTTAGTTGTTGATGCCTATGAAGGAACAATGCCACAAACCCGCTTTGTATTAAAAAAAGCGTTAGAACAACATTTAACACCAATCGTAGTAGTAAATAAAATTGACAAAGATTCAGCTCGTCCGGCTGAGGTTGTCGATGAAGTTTTAGAATTATTTATTGAATTAGGTGCCGATGAAGACCAATTAGAATTCCCAGTTATTTACGCTTCTGCAGTCAATGGAACTTCTAGCTTGTCAGATGATCCAAGCAAACAAGAACATACAATGGCCCCTGTTTTTGATACAATTATTGAACACATTCCAGCTCCAGTTGATAACAGCGATGAACCATTGCAATTCCAAGTTTCATTACTTGATTACAATGACTACGTTGGTCGTATCGGTATTGGTCGGGTTTTCCGTGGTAAAATTGCGGTAGGGGATCAAGTTTCTTTAATCAAATTAGATGGCACGATTAAAAATTTCCGTGTTACGAAATTGTTTGGTTTCTTTGGGTTAAAACGTTTGGAAATCACCGAAGCAAAAGCCGGAGATTTAATTGCAGTTTCTGGGATGGAAGATATCTTTGTTGGTGAAACAGTCACACCCGTAGAACATCAAGATGCATTACCAATCTTACACATTGACGAACCAACTTTACAAATGACTTTCCTAGTGAACAACTCGCCATTTGCGGGTCGTGAAGGAAAATGGGTTACTGCTCGTAAAATTGAAGAACGTTTAATGTCACAATTACAAACTGACGTTTCGTTACGGGTTGAATCTATTGCCCCTGATGCTTGGACTGTTTCCGGTCGTGGCGAATTACATTTGTCAATTTTAATTGAAAATATGCGTCGTGAAGGATATGAATTACAAGTTTCTCGTCCAGAAGTTATTGAACGAATGGTAGATGGTGTGAAATGTGAACCTTTTGAACGGGTTCAAATCGATACACCCGAGGAATATATGGGCTCGGTTATTGAAGCTTTAGGGCAACGTAAAGCAGAAATGCAAGACATGATTCATGTGGGTAACGGTCAGATCCGTCTTGTCTTTTTGGCACCAGCTCGTGGTCTAATTGGTTTTACTACTGAGTTTTTATCGATGACACGTGGTTATGGGATTATGAACCATACTTTTGATCAATACTTGCCAATGATTCAAGGCGTTATTGGTGGTCGTCACCATGGTGCACTAGTTTCAATGGAAAATGGTAAAGCGACAACTTATTCCATTATGTCTGTTGAAGAACGTGGTACTGTCTTTGTTGAACCTGGTACAGAAGTTTATGAAGGAATGATCGTCGGCGAAAGCTCTCGTGATAAAGATCTGGCAGTAAACATCGTAAAAGCAAAACAAATGACAAATGTGCGTTCTGCTAACAAAGACCAAACTTCAGTTATCAAACGTCCGCGTATTTTAACGTTAGAAGAATCACTAGAATTCTTAAATGACGATGAATACTGTGAAGTAACACCTGAAAGCATCCGTTTACGTAAACAAATTTTAAATAAGAGTGAGCGGGAAAAAGCTGCTAAAAAGAAAAAATAATTACTTAAACCAATCTTCAGTATGAAGATTGGTTTTTTTGTGGAAAAGTTTTTCTGTTAAAAAGTTGTTTTAATGGTGTTTTTGCGTCTATTAATCTAACCTCATGATTTATGCAGTGAGAATTTGTTTCACATTTATATATGTTTCACGTGGCTAAAGATAAGAAACAACTTTTCTGTTTTTTTGATAAATGTTCGGATTTTTGCTGTGATTCGTGAAAGTTTTAAGAAGCTTTCCAGTATTTTGTCCCACTCAATTGGGGATTATGCTATAATAATGAAACTAAGAAAGAAAGGTTGGATTAGAGATGGATTCAATTTCTCATGAATTTGCTTTGGAATTATTGATGCAAGATGCCGACCGCATTAAAAAATTAATTCGCAATCAAAAAAATAGTTTATGTATTTCTCAATGTAAAGCCTTTGAAGAAGTTGTAGATACCCAAATGTATGGCTTGTCTCGTCAAGTGACCTTTGCGGTGCGTTTAGGCATCATTAAAAACGACGAAGGTCATCAGTTGTTGAGTGATTTAGAAAGAGAATTGAATCGCTTATACACTGAGGTTTATGAAGATCAAAAGACGAACAAGGAGGCGTAAGCCTTGCCACAAAAGATAAAAAAGAGACACCTTTTGGATTATAGTATCTTAATTCCTTACTTGATTTTATGTGTTCTAGGTCTGGTAATGGTATTTAGTTCAACTTCTTATCTATTAGTTGAACAAGGACAGAATTTTATGAGTTCAGTCATCAATCAAGCTGTTTTCTGGCTGATTAGTTTGGTGGCTATCAGTTTTATTTACAAGATGAAAACTGACGTCATTCGTAATAAGGCTTTTGCTTCGATGGCGATGATTATTGTCATTGCTTTATTATTAGTTGTTTTGGTAATTGGTAAAGAGGTTAATGGTGCCAAAGGTTGGTTATCTTTTGGTCCCGTTAATATTCAACCAGCAGAATTTTTCAAAATTACCACGATTTGGTTTTTAGCTTTAAAATTATCAACCCGCCAAAAAACGATTCAAGGGCACACATTTTTTAATACAGTTTTCCGTCCATTAGTCTATGTGATTGTAGGATTATGTTTAATTGCTTTATTACCAGACTTTGGGAATGCCGCAGTAATTACTTTAATTGCTTTTTCTGTAATTATGGCAAGTGGCATCAATTATTTATATACCCTTGTTCTAGGCATTGTTGGGGTAATAGGATCTTTTGGTCTAATTCAGTTGATTAATTTGACCAAAGGAAAATTAATCCCAGCCCATGTTTATAGTCGTTTTGCGATTTATCAAAATCCTTTTAAAGATGAATTTAATCTGGGACACCAGATGGTTAATGGGTATTACGCTATCTACAACGGTGGACTTTTTGGCCGTGGTTTAGGAAATAGTATTCAAAAAAAAGGCTTTTTAAAATTTGCGCATACCGATTATATTTTTGCAATTGTAATTGAAGAATTAGGCTTGATTGTAGCGTTGTTGGTTTTAGCGTTGTTGTTTTACATGATTGCGCGAATTTTTCTGGTGGGAATTCGTTCTACCGATCCGTTTAATTCCATGATGTGTATTGGAATTGGATCATTATTTTTGATTCAGGTTTTTGTTAACTTAGGAGGAATCACCGGTATTATTCCTTTGACTGGGATTACATTTCCTTTCTTAAGCCAAGGGGGATCTTCTCTTTTAATGCTTTCCATTTGTGTCGGATTTGCCTTAAACATCAGTGCTGATGAAAAGAAAAAACAATATGGGATTTCCACTACTAATAGACGCGTTCAAAAAAGAACGATTGTATCGGCAAATGCACCAGCCAAAAAATGAGTTAAGCTATTTTTAGCTAACAATAGATTAAATCTCAAGGAGTGGTTTGATGAAAAAAATTCTCGTTGCTAACCGTGGTGAAATTGCCATTCGTGTTTTCCGTGCCTGCTCAGAATTACAAATAGGGACGGTGGGTATTTATGCTGCCGAAGATGAATACTCAGTTCATCGATTTAAAGCCGATGAAGCTTATTTAGTTGGCAAAGGGAAAAAACCAATCGATGCGTATTTAGATATTGAAGATATTATCCGCATTGCAAAAGAATCTGGCGCAGAAGGAATTCACCCTGGTTATGGTTTTCTTTCTGAAAATTTGGCATTTGCCAAACGTTGTGCTGAAGCAGGATTGGTATTCATTGGGCCTAGTATTCACCATCTCGATATTTTTGGGGACAAAATTAAAGCCAAAGAAGCCGCAATCGCAGCTGGTATTCAATCGATTCCTGGTACAGATGGGCCAGTGGCATCCATTGATGAAGTGTTAGCATTTGCTAATACTCATAGTTATCCGATTATGATTAAAGCGGCACTTGGTGGTGGCGGTCGTGGTATGCGGGTAGCACATGATGAAAAAGAAGCAAGAGATGGCTATGAACGCGCAAAAAGTGAAGCAAAAGCTGCTTTTGGCAGTGACGAAGTTTATGTTGAAAAATATATTGGCAATCCCAAACACATTGAAGTTCAAATTTTAGGGGACAGTCATGGTAATATTGTTCATCTATTTGAACGAGATTGTTCAGTACAACGGCGTCATCAAAAAGTAGTTGAGGTCGCTCCTTGCGTTTCAATAAATCCTGAACAAAGAGAAAAAATTTGTCAAGCTGCCGTACAACTTATGAAACATGTAGGCTATATTAATGCTGGTACAGTGGAGTTCTTAGTTGAAGAAGATAAATTTTACTTTATCGAAGTCAACCCTCGCGTCCAAGTAGAACATACAATTACTGAAATGATTACGGATATCGATATTGTTACTTCTCAGATTTTAATTGCAGAAGGCAAAAACCTCCATACTGATATTGGGATTCCACAACAAGCGGATATTAAATATAAAGGAGCGGCAATCCAGTGTCGTATTACTACAGAAGATCCGGTTAACAATTTTATGCCGGATACTGGTAAAATTGATACTTATCGTTCTCCAGGCGGCTTTGGTGTGCGTTTGGATGTAGGAAATGCTTATGCTGGTGCCGTTGTGACGCCTTACTTTGATTCTTTGTTAGTAAAAGTTTGTACCCATGGTAGTACTTTTGAGCAAGCAATTCAAAAAATGCAACGGTGCTTACGCGAATTTCGGATCCGTGGTGTTAAGACCAACATTCCTTTTATGACAAACGTGATTAACCATCCGGAATTTCAAAGTGGCGCTGCGAAAACTACTTTTATTGATAATACTTCCACGTTGTTTGTCTTCCCGTCAACGCGGGATCGTGGCAATAAAACAATGAAATATATCAGTGAAATCACCATCAATGGTTTTCCAGGTATCGAAAAAAATAAAAAGAAATATTATGGTGAAGCGAGACTTCCTCATAAGTTGATTAAACCAGAGCAAGAGCTTATAACAGCCAAAAATATTTTAGACGGTCAAGGCGCAGATGCTGTAGTGGCTTGGGTCAAAGAACAGAAAAAATTACTTTTGACGGATACTACTTTCCGAGATGCCCACCAAAGCTTATTGGCTACACGGGTAAGAACCCATGATTTTGAAAAAATTGCGGCGAAAACCGAAATCGCTTTGCCTCAATTATTTTCAGCAGAAATGTGGGGAGGCGCTACTTTTGATGTCGCCTATCGTTTCTTGAATGAAGATCCTTGGGTTCGTTTAAGAACTTTGCGTAAATTAATGCCGAATACATTATTCCAAATGTTGTTCCGCGGTTCTAATGCAGTGGGCTATTCAAATTATCCCGATAATGTAATTGCTGAATTCATCAAAGAGTCAGCAGCACAAGGGATTGATGTCTTTCGTATTTTTGACAGTTTAAACTGGTTGCCTCAAATGGAAAAAAGTATTCAAGCAGTGCGAGATACAGGTAAAATTGCTGAAGCAGCTATTTGTTATACCGGCGATTTGAATGACCCAAGCCGTGCAAAATACAATGTAGACTATTACAAAAATATGGCGAAAGAATTGGAACAAGCCGGTGCGCATATTATTGCCATTAAAGATATGGCGGGCTTACTGAAACCACGAGCTGCTTATCGCTTAGTGAGTGAATTAAAGGATACCGTTGCATTACCAATTCATCTCCACACGCATGATACCAGCGGAAATGGGATTATCACATATTCTGCTGCAACCCAAGCTGGTGTGGATATTGTCGACGTTGCTACAAGTGCCATGAGTTCTTCTACTAGTCAGCCAAGTATGAACAGTTTATACTTTGCTTTAGATCAAGATGAAAGACAACCGCAGATTAATATCGCTAATGCGCAGCAATTAAATCATTATTGGGAAGATGTGCGCATGTTTTATAAGCCCTTTGAAAACGGGTTAAATGCGCCGCAAACGGAAGTCTACAAACATGAAATGCCAGGAGGACAATATTCTAATTTACAACAACAGGCCAAAGCAGTTGGTTTAGAAGAACGTTGGGATGAAATTAAAGAGATGTATCAAACGGTCAATTTGATGTTTGGTGATATTGTCAAAGTAACCCCATCTTCAAAAGTTGTCGGAGATATGGCGTTGTTCATGGTTCAAAATAATTTGACCGAAGATGATGTATATAGTCGAGGTGATGATTACAATTTCCCTGAATCTGTAATCACGTTCTTTCAAGGGGAACTTGGCCAACCTGTGGGCGGTTTTCCAGTAGATTTGCAAAAAATTATTTTGAAAGGTCGTCCGGCGTTTACAGTACGTCCAGGATCATTAGCTGAACCTGTTAATTTTGAAAAAGTCAAAATAGAATTAGCAGAAAAAATTGGTTATGAACCCAAACACGAAGAAGTTTTAAGCTATTTGATGTATCCCCAAGTTTTCTTGGATTACCAGACAGCCTATGAGAAATTTGCCGATATTACGGTTTTAGATACGCCAACTTTCTTCCAAGGAATGCGATTAGGGGAAACAATTAATGTTGAAATTGAAAAAGGTAAGATTTTAATTATTCGTCTCGATGAAATTGGTGAGCCAGACATTGAAGGCAATCGTGTTTTATTCTTTAACTTGAACGGCCAACGTCGTGAAGTTGTGGTAAAAGATACGTCTATTATCAGTTCAGTTCAAACAAAACAAAAAGCTGAGCCGACTAACAAAGAACAAATTGGTGCAACAATGCCGGGCTCTGTGTTAGAAGTCTTAGTGAAAAAAGGAGATTCGGTCAAGCAAGGAGATACGCTATTAATTACCGAAGCTATGAAAATGGAGACGGCCATTGAAGCTCGCTTTGATGGTATAGTCAAACATATTTATGTGTCCAGTGGCGAACCAATCGCTCAAGACGATCTATTAATTGAAATTACTGAAAGTTAGAAAGTAGGTCTTGCTGTGAAACGTAGACTCATTTTTTGGTTATTGTTATTCGTAGCAATAGCTGTGGTCTATTTGCAACCGGTCTTCTTTCCGCGGCAGGCACCTGCCTATGATACTCAGACAAACAAAGATGTGAGTCAGACAAGCTTGAAATATAAACCGATTAAAGTTTCCGGTTATGCCGAATTCATCGGGAAAAGTTCAAGTGAATTAACGAATATTTTGGGCAAGCCACTGGTTAGTTATGACAGTGGCTTTGGCTATCGTGTGAATACGTACCAGTCTGAGAATAAGACCAATTATATTGCCGCTAATATCCGTAATGGGAAAATTGCCGCAGTAAAAGTTGCCGGTAATGATGATCAACATACGGCACCTTTTAAGTCTAAAATGACTATGAATGACTTAACAAATGTGACGATGTTGTATCCGAATTTTTCACTGAATTACAACGGGGAGAAGATTCAGTTTGAATTGATGGAAGAGGATATGAATTATCGCCCATTGGTGGCATTTACTAACGATACTTTTGCGATTCTCTTTTTTAATCAAAAAAAATCCCAGCTAGTGGGGATTACTTATCTGGATAAACAGATGTTGTTAGAGTTAGCACCTTATACTTCCATTGAAGGTCAGCTGCCCCAAGTGCGTAAAACACAGTTAACCGATTGGGATGAAGTCAATCGGTTAAAGGAAACTTCAAGTTTTGATTTGTTAAATGTTTTACGAAAATTAGAAAATCGGGAGGCCTATACAACTAACTTTACTTTACAAGGTAGAGCGGATGATATTAATGCCGACTTTTTAAAAGAGCCCAAAAAATATCTGAATGAAGAACGATTCAAACAGTTTGAACGGATGAAAGATATTGCCAATCCTCAGCCGTTTCTAATTGTGAGTGATGAATTTGATCAAATGTTAAAAACAATGAAAATACCCGCTGTTTCTGGGTTTTATTATCGTCCTATGGTTGACACAATGTTTCAAATTATGTCATTTTATAGTGACCCATATTTGCATACTCGTTTTTTAAGTGAGGGACAACAAAAAGTAGGTGTTGGCATTGATGAGGACAATATGGTAATCTTGATAGAGGATACTGAAGAAACTGAGGATAGTGAATAACGTGATTTACGATGAAGAGACGTTGTATTTAGCTCAACTATGTGAGAATTTAAGCCGTAAAATTTGTGATAGTCTTATCTTTCAACAATATGAAAACACTCGGACTAAGATGAGTCAGGATGATACAGCCATTGCGATGAAGGCTAATTTTCAAAAAGAAAAAGAAATTTATGAAGACTTAAGCCGTTTTGGAGAATACGTTCCGGGAATTAAAGAACAGCGAAAAGCTCTGTATCAAAAAAAACGGCAGCTGGATTTGTGTAAAACAGTGGCAGATTTTCGACAAGCAGAAACCCAATTGCAAGAACTGCTTGACGGTGTCTGTCAGCAAGTTGCTCAAAGCTTTTCTGAAGATGTGAAAGTGAATTACGGGAATCCGTTTTTTGCAACAACTAAGTCTGATTGTGGAGGAAATTGTCATGCAAGTTGATACAACAATTGAATTTAAACCAAAACAAAGACGGGGATTGATCGTCTGGGTTTATAGCTTGCGTCAATTAAAAAATTTGAAACGTTATGGTTTGGTGCATTACGTTTCTCGCAAACTTAAATATGTCGTATTGTATTTAGATGAAGCGGGTTTTGAAGAAGCAATGTCAAAAATTGAACATTTGCATTTTGTACGTAACGTTGAACCTTCATATCGCCCAGATGTTGAAATGAATTTTGCTGATAAAATTGGGACAAAAGCTGCCTATCAAGTAACTGATGATGACGGGTTTGATGTAGAAGAATTAAATACTACAATTCGTTTAGCGGAAAATGTCTAAAAAGATTGATATCCTTTTCAAAAGGATATCAATCTTTTTTTAGAGATGAACGAGCCTATGATACTTCTCATATAGCGTACAAAAATACAAGCATACATTGAGTCATAAAAAAATTTTACATGACTGACCCAATTTTTATATAAGAGTAACCAACATGAAACTTTTCCATTTCGTGACATACTTCTAGAGGTCAATGCGCCTAAGTTATGGTAAAATATTGTGGATATGATGGATGAGGTGAAATAAATTGAGAGTCGTAGCAGGAGAATATGGTGGTCGTAAGTTAAAAAGTCTGTCGGGAGATAATACCCGTCCTACCACTGATAAAGTAAAAGGTGCCATTTTTAATATGATTGGTCCTTTTTTTGATGGTGGAGTGTGTTTAGATTTATATAGTGGTAGTGGCGGTCTAGCAATCGAAGCTGTTTCAAGAGGGATGGCGCATGCTTACTGTGTAGAACGTAATTTTAAAGCCATGCAAATTATTAAAGAAAATGTCGCGATTACCAAAGAACCCGAAAAATTTACACTATTAAAAAAAGATGCCAAACTTGCTTTAGCAGCTTTTATTGCAGAAGAAAAAAAGTTTGATTTAGTTCTGCTGGATCCCCCTTATGCAAAACAACAACTAATTGCAGAACTTGAGGCAATGGCTGGAAATAATTTATTTGCCAATCAAGCAGTTGTTGTTTGCGAGACGTCAAAAGAAGTTGTTTTACCTTCTGAGATTGCGACATTAAATCAAATTAGGCAACAAAATTATGGTATCACCAGTATCACAATTTATAGAAATGAGGCGGCTTATGCGTAAAATAGCATTATTTCCTGGCAGCTTTGATCCATTTACCAATGGACACCTGGATACAATTGAGCGGGGATCTGATTTATTTGATGAAATTATTGTGGGTGTTTTTGTAAATACCAATAAAAAAAGCTTGTTTAGTCCCCAAGAGAGAAAAGGCTTGGTTGAAGCCTCTGTAGCCCATCTTCCTAATGTACGGGTAATCGAACAAGATAGTGAATTGACTGTAACGAGTGCTAAAAAATTGGGGGCCAATTTTTTATTACGAGGAATTCGTAGTGTCAAAGATTATGAATATGAAAAAGAAATCATGACGATGAATCATCATTTAGATGCAAAAATTGAAACGATCTTTTTGTTGGCGCGCCCTGAATATACTCATATTAGTTCCAGCATTCTAAAAGAAGTTATTGCATTTGGTGGGGATGTTAAAGAATACTTACCGCGACCGGTTTTTGAGGCTTTAGTGAAGAAGAGTGATCATTATGAAGCGTAAAGTCCCAATTAAACGTCTCTTACTTTTATTATTGGCTCTAATTTTAATGGCCTGTGTGGCATTGCCGATTTCTTATTATATTGAAGCCCCGGGTTCTACCATTAAGCTGGATACTTTGGTTAAAGTGAATGACAAAAAAGATAAGTTTACTGGCTCTTTTTCTTTGACTTCTGTTGGGATTCGACAAGCAACTGTCGCAACAGCACTATTTGCCAAAACGCAAGCTTTCTCTGATTTGGTAACAAAAGAAGCGTTGATGGGAACTGCCAGCGACGATGATTATAATCGTATTCAAAATTTTTATATGGAAACTTCACAAAATAACGCCATTACAGCTGCCCTGACTTTAGCGGATCAACCGTTTAAAATGGACTATCTCGGCGTTTATGTCTTGGGGATTGAAAAAAACTCTGCATTTTATGGCAAAATTAAAATTGGTGATACTGTGGTGAAAGTAGATTCGCAGTTTTTTAAAAGTAGTAATGACTTTATGAAATATGTTCAAAGTAAAAAAGTAGATGATAAAGTTACCATAACTTATCTGCAAGATGGTAAAGAAAAAGAAGCGAGCGGTTCTTTAATTAAATTACCAAGTAATGGTAAAGCGGGAATCGGAATTACCCTAACCGACCATACGCAAGTAAACAGTCAGGAAAAAGTCCAGTTTGATGTGGATAATATTGGTGGTCCATCGGCAGGATTGATGTTTACTTTAGAAATATACCAACAGTTAATTAAACAAGATTTACGCAATGGTCATGAAATTGCTGGTACAGGAACTATTGACAGTCAAGGAAATGTGGGCCAAATTGGCGGAATTGATAAAAAAATTGTCAGTGCTTCTGAAAGCGGGGCCGAAATTTTCTTTGCGCCGGTAGATTTAGAAAAAGGAGATACAAATTATCAAGACGCTAAAAAAGCAGCTAAAAAAATTAATACCAAGATGAAAGTCATACCGGTCAAGACGGCACAAGAAGCTGTAAAATATTTGAAAGAACATGTGGCAAAATAATTTTTTCAATTCTCGGATAACTAAAGAAATTCGGTGAAAAACGTAAATAAAAATTGCCTGCGTTATACTAAATGCCTACAAGAGGAGGAACAGTAGTGGAAATCAAACGTCAAAAACCAGTGGTAGCTGCTTATCACTATGATCAACCTAATGCTGAACAAAATATTGAAACACAATTACAAGTAGGTTTTACGCCTTTAAATACAGATGATCAAACCTATCCAAAAGAAAATTCAATTATTCGGTGTATTTTGGATTTTCGTTTAGTTTTTGAAGAATATGTTATTTCTGGTCGTGTTAGTCAAATTAACCATGTGATTAATCGGAAAATAGAAAGTCAAGTTGACGTGACAGAAGAAGAGGTTAATGAGATTGTAGCGCCCTTATTTGATATTGTGAAACGAATGACGTATGAAGTTACCGAAATTGCAACTGATGAACCCGGGTTGACCCTTAATTTTCAAACAGAAGCTTAGGAGAAGAAAATGTTTACAGAAGATATTCAAATTATGTTATATGTAGATGATGTCAAAAAAGCTGTGGCCTTTTGGCAAGCTTTAGATTTTATTGTTATCGAAGAACAAGAAGTTGATGGTACCAGTGTAGTGGAGCTTGCGGCGACAAAAGAGGCAAAGGCCCATTTTGTGTTATATGATCGTGAATTTATTGAAAGTAATTCACCGGAAGTTGCTACTAACTCACCATCATTAATGTTTTTTAGTCAAGATATTTTCAGTTTGTATAAAAAAATTGAGAAATTGGCTGTACCGTTAGGTGAAATGATTTCTCTTGGTGAGCGTGAAGTGTTCAATTTTGCTGATCCTGATGGCAATTATTTCGCGGTTTCTAGTATAAAATAAAACAAAAAGTCGAAGATAAGCGTGTTTGACACACGTTGCTTATCTTCGGCTTTTTTGTTCTGTTCAAACTTGTCTATATTTAAAATTCAGCCATTATCGCGGGCAATCGCACCCGTATCCATTGCCTCTTTCAAATCTTTTTTGAACTGATGGATAAATTTTGTTAATTTATTCATATCGTAAGGCCTCGATTGGATCTAGACGAGCAGCTTTGCGAGCAGGGTATACGCCAAAAAATATACCGATGGCACTAGAAAATAGTAGCACAAAAGCAATGGACCCCAACGTAAAGTGGGCGGTTATATTTAAGGCGTTGGCAACGATTAAAGCCAGAGATGCACCTAAGAGTAAACCAATCAAACCGCCAATCAAGCACAAAATAACAGATTCCGTTAGAAATTGGAATAAAATATTATTATTTGTCGCTCCTAATGCTTTTCTCGTTCCAATTTCACGGGTTCGTTCAGTCACAGAAACTAACATAATATTCATTACGCCAATACCACCTACTAATAATGCAATGGCGGCTACGGCAGCGATGAAGTTAATGAACAAACCTAAAACATTATTGACTTCATCTAAGGCTTGTAAGAAATTGGTTGCCGTATAAACTTTATCGCCTACAGTATCATGTCGTACGGATAAAATATTAACAATTTGTTTTGAGACAGTATCAATATCATCTTTTGACTTGGCAATCACCGTTAGTTCGCTCATTTTTGTAGCATCTGGTTGCAAAGTACCAGCTGTCGTAAGTGGTATTGCCAAATAGCCGGGCATTTTATCAGTATCAAATGATCCCATCATGTTTTCCATAGTACCTTTGGTCACGCCGAGAATCCGTAGCGTAACTTGCCCATTTTGATTTTTGACTGTAATTTTTTCGCCAACTACATTTTCACGCCCATTAAAGAAGTAACGGGCAGTATCTGCACTGATAATGGTTACTTTCGCATTTTCTTCATATTCAGTCTGGTTAAAATAGCGGCCATAAAGAAGGTCTTTATCCATCATTTGATTCGTGTATTGCAAATCGGGCATACCAGCTAACGCTATTCCAAATTTACTTTTATCATTTGCTGTTAAGTTTCCTTGGATGTTGGTAACAGGTGAAATATGATCGATATTTGGAATACTACGTTTTAGCGCTAACACATCTTGTGAAGTAATTTTTTGACTGTCACTAGCGTCTTGACTAGTTGAAACAGAGATGGTAGAAGCGCCTAAGTCACTAAAAGTACCGTTAATCTCTTTAGTTGCCCCGTTTCCGACTGCTAAAATCGCAATCACGGCGCTAATTCCAATAATAATGCCCAACATGGTCAAAAATGACCGCATTTTATTGGCTAAAATACTATCTAGTGCCATCTTAAAACTTTCGCTTATTCCCATTTTTGACCCTCCTTATAATTTTTTTCGTTCAGGCACCGAATTATCGGCAATAATTTCACCGTCTTTAAATGAAACGATACGTTTGGTGTACTGCGCAACGTCAGGTTCATGGGTAACCATTACAACAGTTGTTCCATTATCATTTAAATCTTGAAAAATTTTCATGATTTCCATTGTAGTTTTGGAATCCAAATTTCCAGTAGGTTCATCTGCCATCAAAACAACAGGGTCATTTACAATTGCGCGGGCGATTGCAACCCGTTGTTTTTGTCCACCAGATATTGCGTTAGGACGATGGTGTACCCGATCGGCTAAGCCGACTTGTTCCAATGCTTTTAAGGCTCTTTTTTTTCGCTCAGATTTTGAGACACCGGCATAGACTAAAGGAAGTGCAACATTTTCTAACAATGTCATTCGCGGCATTAAATTAAACGATTGAAAGACAAAACCAATTTCTTGATTGCGGACCTTAGCACTTTCAATATCTGTTAGATGCGTCACATCTTTTCCATTTAAAAGATAGGTGCCGTCATCAAAGCGATCCAACAAACCCAAAATATTCATCATGGTTGATTTACCAGAGCCACTAGGACCCATGATTGAGGTAAATTCACCTTCTGCGATATGGAGGTCTACATGTTTTAGCGCCATCAATTCTTCACCGCCAGTACGGTAAATTTTCACGACATTTTTCAAATCAATCATTTTATCACCTACTCTTTAGTGACGGAACTGCCGTCTTTAAGATTGGATGCAGGAGACAAGATAACGCGGTCACCGTCAGTAATGCCATTTTTAATAACAATAAACTGATCAGATTGAATACCGGTTTCTACTTTAGTAATTTTAGCTTTGTCATCTTTTACTTCGTAGACAATGGGTTCATTTTTATCGTTGTAAGTGAGAGCTTCAATTGGAATCGCTAATGCATCTTTTTCAGTGGCGATTGTAATGGTTACATCGGCCGCAAAACCGGCATACAATTCTTTTGGTTTATCGTCAAAGGTTACCACTGCACCTAATGTCGCTGCGCCATTGGTCCCTTGAGATATTGTAGCAGTCGGATCTTTTTCGGTGACTTTGCCAGTATAATCTTGACCACCAGAAGAAATGTTGGTTTTTTGATCAACCTTTACTTGGCGTGCTTCAGAATTAGATAGTGCTAATTGTACTTTTAAATTAGCTAAATCAGAAATTACAAGGGAAGCTTTGCCTTGTTGGGCAGCAGTGTCGGGTTGTCCAGTTTTAATATTTACATCGGTGACGGTGCCGGCAATGCCTGCTTTAAGCGTTAAGCCGCTGTCATATGTGGCTAAAACTTGATCCTTTTCGACGGTATCGCCTACTTTAACGTTTAAGTCCGTGACATTGCCAGTGCCAACCAAATTCTCTGTTTCATTGGGAATTAGAGTCCCTGTAGTGCTTAAGGTTTCAGTAACATCCATTTTTTTTGCAGTTGCACTGCGCACGGTGATTGTCTTACTTTTGTTGCTTTCGCCATTAAATAAAGCAAAGCCGATTGCTCCGACGATAACGACGCCTGCTAATAGAATACCAATAGTTTTTTTCTGCATTATTTTCACTCTTTTCCCCATAGATTATGACATGGTGTCGTTCTCATTCTAAAGGTTTTTCTACCTGGTGTCCAAATATAGTATTTGAAAGTTTTGTGAAGTTTTTTGGTATAATTAATGTGAGGTGAAGATGATGAAAAAATATGTGTATGCGATTGGCGATATTCACGGCGAGTATGAGTTGTTTAAAAAACTTTTAGCGTATTTTGATTCCACCCAACATCAGTTAGTATTAATCGGGGATTTAAACGATCGAGGCAAACGCAGCAAAGAGTGTCTTTTGTTAGGGAAAAATTTGGCAGAAGAATTCGGTGCTATTTATCTGCGGGGCAACCATGAAGAGTATCTTTTACAGTTTTTAACGCATCCGGAAGATTGGTTTTCTTCTTATTTGCATAATGGGGGCAAAGAGACGATTGAAAGTCTTTTGCATACCGGCGCTTGTGAGGAGTATTCTCCAACTGAAATTGCATTAATGATTCGCAGTCGCTATCGGGATTTAATTGATTTTTTAACGAAGCGGCCTTTATATTACGAATGGGAAGATTATCTTTTTGTTCATGCCGGTGTTGACTTAGCCAAAAAAGACTGGCATGATACGGCTCCTGCTGATTTTATTTGGATTCGGGAACCTTTTCATAAAGGAAAAAATAGAACAGGAAAAAAGATTGTGTTTGGTCACACCATTACCCCGATGCTCCATGGCGATATGACGACTACGGATCTGTGGCTTTCAGATAATAAAATTGGTATCGACGGGGGCGGGGTCTTTGGCGGTTCTATTCATGGCGTAATTTTTGATAAAAATGGAATCCGACAAGATATTGAATATCAAAATTTACACGGACCTTGGCAACCCGAGTTTTGAGAAATGATTTAAATCGACAGACTTGAAGTGACTTTTATCAGTCACTTCTTTTTTGCCCTAATTGATGAACCTATTCTATGGTAAAATAAATGAGTTCAAAAGAAAGGTGAGATGATATGACAGTAGTCAATCAAGATTTATTAGCTTTATTGCAGGGAGAACTTGCAAGTTATACGAAAAAACAATTACAACAAGTTTTAAGCTTGTTATTAGATGGTAACACTGTACCTTTTATTGCCCGCTATCGAAAAGAAGCAACCGGCAATTTAGATGAAGTGCAAATTCGTGAAATCGAAGAACGTTACCAATATTTAGAAAACCTTGAAAAACGTAAAAGTGAAGTATTGCGTCTAATTGAAGAGCAAGAAAAATTAACCCCTGAACTTGCTGCTAGTATTCAATCTGCTAGCAAAATGCAACAGGTAGAAGACTTGTATCGTCCTTATAAACAAAAGCGACGTACTAAAGCGACCATTGCCAAAGAACAAGGATTGGAACCATTGGCCAAATGGCTGTTGTCTTTTCCTAATGAATCCGTGTTAGAAAAAGCGACAACTTTTATGACAGAGGAAGTTCTGGATGCGAATGCAGCAATAGCCGGTGCCCATGAAATTTTAGCAGAAACATTTGCCGATTCTGCTAAGTTTAGAACATGGATTAGACAAAAAACGTTTGAGCAGGGACTTTACACAAGTACAGCAAAAAAAGTAGAACAAGATGAAAAAGGTGTATATGAAATGTATTACACTTTTGAAGAACCGGTTAAAAAAATGGTCTCCCACCGCATTTTAGCCACAAACCGGGGTGAAAAAGAGGATATTTTAAAAGTTGCTGTTGTAGCTCCGGAAGCAGAAATCTTAAATTATTTAAATCGCCAAATCATTAAAGGAGAAGGTGAAGCGGTAATTTATGTGACGGCGGCGTATGAAGATGCATATAAACGCTTTATCGCACCGGCAATTGAACGGGAAATTCGCAATGAATTGACAGAAAAAGCTGATGAACAAGCGATTGCTGTTTTTGGTGAAAATTTACGAAATTTATTATTGCAACCACCGTTGAAAGGAAAAGTAGTATTAGGCTTTGATCCCGCTTATCGAACGGGGTGCAAATTAGCCGTTTTAGATGAAACCGGCAAAGTTTTAGATATTGCAGTTATTTATCCCCATAAACCAGCACCGCAAAATAAACGTCAAGCGGCTGGTCCGTTTTTCAAAGAATTAATCACAAAATATGGCGTTCAAATGATCGCCATTGGCAACGGGACGGCAAGTCGCGAGTCAGAACAATTCGTGGCGGAGCAAATTCGTGATTTAAAACAAGAAGTCTACTATGTGATTGTAAATGAAGCAGGGGCTTCCGTATATTCTGCCAGCGCGATTGCCAGAGGCGAGTTTCCAAATTTGCAAGTCGAAGAAAGAAGTGCCATCAGTATCGGACGGCGCTTGCAAGACCCATTAGCAGAATTAGTAAAAATCGATCCCAAAGCAGTTGGTGTAGGGCAATATCAGCACGATGTTTCCCAAAAACGTTTGGCAGAACAATTGGATTTTGTAGTTGAAACGGTGACCAACCAAGTCGGGGTAGATGTTAATACTGCTAGTCCACAACTTTTACAACATATTGCGGGATTAAATAAAACGACAGCGCAAAATATTTTTAACTACCGGGAAGAAAATGGAGCCTTTATTAAACGAAATCAATTAAAAAAAGTTCCCCGCCTTGGACCAAAAGCTTATGAACAGGCAATTGGTTTTCTCCGTATCCCTGGCGGCAGCGATATTTTAGACAATACCAGCATTCACCCGGAAAGCTATAGTTTAGCTAAAGAAATTTTAAAACGTGCGACGATCAAATTAACTGAGCTTGGCACAAAAGATGCGACAGTGCGGCTGGAAAGTTTGAATGCTGAAAAAATCGCCGCGGAGTTAGATGCTGGTACGGCTACTGTAACGGATATTTTACAAGCATTAGTGCAACCTGGACGTGATATGCGCGATGAAATGCCAGCACCTCTTTTACGAAAAGATGTCTTGACTATGAGTGATTTAAAACCAGGCATGGAATTAAAAGGTACAGTTCGCAATGTGATTGATTTTGGCGCTTTTGTAGATATTGGTGTTAAACAAGATGGACTTGTGCATATTTCAAAACTCAGTCGCCGTTTTGTAAAACAACCAAAAGATGTTGTGGCGGTTGGCGATGTGGTGACGGTTTGGGTAGAGCAAGTGGACGAACAAAAAGGACGCATTAGCTTGACCATGTTAAATCCTACAGGCGAATAAAATGACAGAAGCACAGTTACAAAAATTAGTAGAAGAAATATCGCTAAAATTTTTTAAGCGTCCTTTTAGGCACCGCGCTATTTTCAATAAACGATTAAAAACTACGGGTGGAAGGTATCATTTGTCTGATCATCATCTTGATTTTAATCCGACACTATTTGCCGGAATATCCCGACAAGAACAGATTGGGATTATTAAGCATGAATTATGCCATTACCATTTGCATCTATTAAACAAAGGTTATCGCCACCAAGATCGCGATTTTAAAGTTTTATTAGCTACAGTTGGTGGAAGTCGATTTGCCCCGCGCTTGCCCCAAGGAAAAGAAAGTAAAGCAAAAAAACAAGTAACCTATTGCTGTAGTGGCTGTGGACAGATTTATATCCGCCAAAGAAAAATTAATACCCAGCGCTTTGTCTGCGGAAAATGTGGACAAAAACTGCAATTTTTAAAAATTGTTAGCTAATTTTTGAAAAAAGAGTTGCTAAAATCGCTGTTAGCGGCTTTTTAAATAAAACTCATTGAATTTTTATCATTTTTGTTAGATAATGAAGCTCGTGCAAATTATTAGCTCGTTTTTTAGAAGATAAAGATAGAATTTTATCTGAAAAAAATGACAGATTGGTTTGAAAAAGCAAACAAAAAACAAAAGAGTTTTTACGCGATTGATAGAATGGAAGAAAAGAGGCTAAATTAGGATGAATGACAAAGATAAGCTTTATCATTTTGTCGGAATCAAGGGTTCTGGCATGAGTTCACTAGCATTAGTATTACATGAAAAAGGATACAACGTACAAGGTTCTGACGTTGAAAAATATTTCTTTACTCAACGGGATTTGGAAAAAGCTGGGATTACGATTTTACCCTTTAGTGCTGACAATATTAAACCTGATATGATTGTCATTGCAGGGAATGCTTTTGACGATACCCATGAAGAAATTGTACGCGCCAAAGAATTAGGGTGTGAAGTCATTCGTTATCATGACTTTATTGGCCGCTTTATTAATGATTATACGAGTATTGCAGTTACTGGTTCTCACGGTAAAACCAGCACTACTGGCTTATTGGCTCACGTTTTTAGTGGTGTTTCCCCAACTAGTTATTTGATTGGCGATGGCACAGGCCATGGAGTACCCGATGCAGACTTTTTTGCTTTTGAGGCATGCGAATACCGCCGTCACTTTTTAGCATATGCTCCTGATTATACTATTATGACAAATATTGATTTTGATCATCCTGATTACTATAAGAGTATTGAAGATGTTTTTACTGCATTCCAATCAATGGCTCATCAAGTGAAAAAAGGTATTTTTGCTTATGGTGATGACGCTTATTTACGTAAATTAGAATCAGAAGCACCTATTTATTACTATGGGTTAAATGATGATGATGATATTCAAGCAAAAAATATTAAACGAACAACAAAAGGTTCTGAATTTGATGTTTTTGTAAAAGGTAAAGAAATTGGTCATTTCAGCCTGCCTGCTTTTGGTAAACATAATATTTTAAATGCATTAGGTGTAATTGGAATTGCCTATTTAGAAGGTATCGACATGACAGAAGTGGCAGAAGAAATGCAAACTTTTGCCGGTGTGAAACGCCGCTTTAGTGAGAAAAAAGTAGCGGATATGACGATTGTCGATGACTACGCCCATCATCCAGCTGAAATTAAAGCGACTATTGACGCTGCACGTCAAAAATACCCGGATAAAGAAATTATTGCCGTTTTCCAACCCCATACATTTACTCGGACAATCGCTTTAATGGATGATTTTGCCCAAGCGTTAGATTTAGCGGATAAAGTATTTTTGTGTGATATTTTTGGATCAGCTAGAGAAGCCAAAGGCGACGTTAAGATTGAAGATTTGGGCGCTAAGATTAAAAAAGGTGGCCAAGTCATTAAAGAAGAAAATGTTTCCCCGTTACTTGATTTTGAAAATGCGGTGATGATTTTTATGGGTGCAGGCGATGTACAAAAATTTGAAGCGGCCTATGAAAAACTTTTGAGCAATACTACGCGTAATCGTTCTTAAATATAAAAAACTGGTGCAGGTGAATGCACCAGTTTTTTATATCTTTTCTTTAAAAACGTGTAGTATCAGCGTTAGATTGAAAACTTGCACTTTTAAAGGGTTCTGATACAATAATGATAAAATCTACCAAATGATATTAAAACATGGAGGAATCAAGTTTGCAGATTAATCGTGTCAAAAAAGTGGGTAAGACCATCGAAGAAATTGAGGAAGGCGATTCGTTATCTTTAACCGAATCGATTGAAGATAACCAACTGCTGTTATATTTAGGATTAACAAATGATGCGAATCCCCTTTATATTCAGCATGATTATGCACAACAAACCGCATATCAACGGCCAATTGTCCCATCTGTCATGTTAATGGGAATTATTACCAGTGCAATTTCAAAACACCTGCCGGGGCCTGGATCGCATGTGGTGAATTTTTCGGTGAATTTTATCGAACCTATCTATCATTATGAAACATTGACATTTGCCTTTGAAGTGATTAAAGTGGATAAAATGAAAGATGTGGTGACGATTTCTGTGGAAGCAACCAACGCAGAAGAAGACCGTGTGTTAGATGCTGTTGTAATGGTGCAACCTCCGATAATTGAAACAGAAAGTGTAGGGGATATTCATGAATAACTATCAAACACCTGTGGTGGAAAAAGATACATTAAATCGGTTTTACGCTAAAGTTTATGCCTTTTTTGCGGTAGGACTAGGAATTAGCGGAATTGTTTCTTATCTATGTGCGACGACATTTTTGCCACAAACTATTAATTTTATTAATGGTTTTCCTTTAGGCTATTTAGGCCTTTGGATTGTGCAATTAATTTTAGTTTTGGTATTGGCTGCTAAAGCAAAGAAAAATCCTGCAATGACAATCGCAGGTTTTCTGGTTTACTCACTATTAAATGGTCTAACCTTAACTGCGACTCTTTTGTATTATGATATTAATACAATTTATGTGGCATTTGGTGCTGCTACGGCAACCTTTGCAGCTACTGCCCTCTTTGGTGTTTTCACTAAAAAAGATTTGTCTATTGTGGGACGAATTGCTTTCATCGGTTTAATCGGGATTATCATTACGATGTTGATTAATGGATTATTACTTCATAGTGGTCCGATGGAATATTTATTATCTATTGTGACTGTCTTTGTCTTTGCTGGGTTGACTGCTTATGATCATCAAATGATTAAAAAGTATTACGAACAAAGCCGTGGAACAGAAAATACCGGGATTGCCGTCTTTGTAGCTTTACAACTTTATTTAGACTTTATTAACTTATTGTTAGCTTTCTTACGAATTTTTGGTCGCGACTAATTTTATAAATAGATAGAAATAGAAAAGGAGAATTTGCGGTGTAAACCACAAGTTCTCCTTTTTTGTTAAAAGGTTGATGAAGAAAATCCAACCCTTTTTTGTCCGCCAAAATTTTGACAGACTAGTCAATAATCATCGCTAGTTTACTAGAACTTTGTTAGAATAAAGAAGAACTTTTGTGGAGTTGCAGCAAAATGTTGCAAGAAAACAACGAGATAAGGAGAATTTCCATGACGAAGAAAAAACTTTTATTGGTGGATGGCAATAGCGTCGCATATCGTGCTTTTTTTGCTTTACACAATTCGCTGGAGCGTTTTAAAAATAAGAATGGTTTGCATACCAATGCAATTTATGCTTTTAATACGATGTTTGATAATGTAATGACGAAAGAAAAACCCACCCATGTCTTGGTGGCTTTCGATGCAGGAAAGACAACTTTTCGAACGGAAATGTATCAAGACTATAAAGCGGGCCGTGCGAAAACGCCAGGTGAATTTCGGGAACAACTTCCGTATATTCGCGAATTAATTACTGCTCTTGGTGTAAAGTATTATGAATTAGACAATTATGAAGCTGACGATATTATCGGAACGTTAGCAACGCAAGTAGATAAAAATGAATTTGAAGTTGTCGTGTTATCAGGAGATCGTGATTTAACTCAGTTAGCCAGTGATGATGTGACGGTGGATATTACAGTCAAAGGTGTCAGTGAAATTGAGGCTTATACGCCTGCGCATATCGCAGAAAAATACGATGGCCTAACGCCAAATCAAATTATAGATATGAAAGGTCTGGCAGGCGATGCATCCGACAATATCCCGGGCGTTACAAAAGTTGGCGAAAAAACAGCCATTAAGTTATTAAAAGAATATGGTTCAGTTGAAGGCATATATGAAAATATCGATCAGTTGAAAAAAAGCAAAATGAAAGAAAATTTGATTAATGATCGCCAACAAGCTTTCTTATCAAAACAACTCGCTACGATTAATACACAGGCCCCTGTCACAGTTAAAATAGAAGATTTAGCCTATGAGGGCAAAGATTTAGACAAACTCGTGCCATTTTATAAAGAAATGGATTTCAAACAATTTTTAAGCAAATTGAATATTATAGAAGATCCAGCTGACCTTGCCGAAATTATGTTTGAAGTAGTCGATGAATTTACCCCTGAAATGTTCCAAGCAGATATGGCTTTATACCCTGAAATGTTATCTGATAATTATCATATTGCAGATATTGTTGGCGTTGCTTGGGGGAATGACCAAAAAATTTATGTAACCGATAATTTAGCAGTATTTGAAAATCAAGACTTTTGCAATTGGTTAAGCAAACAAAATAATAAGAAAGTCTATGATGCCAAACGAACTTATGTTGCTTTAAAACGTTATGCGACAAGACCGGAAGGCATTACTTTTGATGTTTTATTAGCAGCCTATTTACTAGATACAAATGACAGTAATAACGATATTGCTGGTGTGGCGGAGCATTACGGTTTTACCGATATTCAAACCGATGAAGCAGTTTACGGCAAGGGCGTAAAAAAAGGTCTACCAGAAAATATGGAAGATTTTTATGCCCACTTAGCTCGTAAAGTTAAAGCAATTTTGTTTTTAAGTAATAAACTAGACGAGGATTTAAAAGAAAAAGATCAAAGTGACCTGTTTTATCAAATGGAACTCCCTTTATCACAAATTTTAGCCGAAATGGAAATCGCAGGGATCACGGTTGACAGTAAACGACTGCTTGATATGAAAGGGGAGTTTGCGGCTCGTCTTCATGAAATTGAAGAAAAAATTTATGCCGAAGCCGGCGAAGAATTTAATTTGAACTCTCCCAAACAATTAGGCGTGATTCTCTTTGAAAAAATGGGATTACCTGTAATCAAAAAGACCAAAACAGGTTACTCCACCGCAGTCGATGTTTTAGAGCAGTTGCAAGAGCAAGCACCGATTGTTGCCGACATTTTAACCTATCGTCAAATTGCAAAAATTCAATCGACTTATGTCGAAGGGTTGTTAAAAGTAGTTCAACCCGACCACAAAATCCATACCCGTTATGTTCAAACATTAACTCAAACAGGGCGCTTAAGTTCAGTAGATCCTAATTTGCAAAATATTCCCATTCGTTTAGAAGAAGGGCGAAAAATTCGGCAGGCTTTTATTCCACGAGCAAAAGATTGGGTCATCTACTCTTCTGACTATTCGCAAATTGAATTGCGGGTGTTGGCTCATATTTCAAATGATGAACATTTAAAAGAAGCATTTTTAGAAGGTCAAGATATCCATGCCAGCACAGCAATGCGGGTTTTTGGCATTCAAAAGCCTGAGGATGTGACACCAAATATGCGGCGCCAAGCGAAAGCCGTGAATTTTGGAATTGTTTATGGCATTTCAGATTATGGCTTATCGCAGAATTTGGGGATTTCTCGAAAAGACGCCCAACAATATATTGATACTTACTTTGAAAAATATCCCGGTGTTAAGCAATATATGGAAACAATTGTGCGGGATGCTAAAGATAAAGGCTATGTTGAAACCCTTTATCACCGTCGTCGTTATTTACCAGATATTAATGCGCGTAATTTTAACGTACGTTCCTTCGCTGAAAGAACGGCAATTAATACACCAATTCAAGGAAGTGCCGCTGATATTTTGAAGATTGCGATGATTGAACTTGCAAAACGCTTAAAAGAAGAACAGCTTGATGCAGTTATGTTATTACAAGTACACGATGAATTGGTTTTTGAAGTGCCGGAAACAGAACTTGAAAAACTAGACAATTTAGTCAAAGATGTCATGGAAAATGCCGTGAATTTAAGCGTACCTCTTGTCACTGATAGCAGTTGGGGCAAGACGTGGTATGATGCCAAATAAGAAGGTGGAAGAATGCCAGAATTACCAGAAGTGGAAACAGTCCGCAAAGGGCTAATACAACTTGTTTTAAATAAAGAAATTGCAAGTGTGGATGTGTTTTGGTCTAAGATTATTGCACTACCAGAAGTGGAAACCTTTAAACGCGAATTGGTAGGGCAAAAAATTGAAGCCATCAAGCGACGGGGAAAATATTTAATTTTTGAACTTTCTAACTATGAACTTATTTCTCATTTGCGCATGGAAGGCAAATACGAATTTTTTGCCGCAGGAGCTCAAGCGATTGTCACAAAACACACGCATGTCATTTTTCATTTTAGCGATGGCAGTCAGTTGCAATATCGCGATGTGCGTAAATTTGGTCGCATGGAACTGGTTATAAAAGGACAGGCACATAACTTTCCAAGTATCGCGCAATTAGGACCAGAACCGACACCTGAGGCTTTTACATTGCCGCAATTCAAAGCGGACTTAGCCAAAACCAAGCGGGAAATTAAGCCAGCGTTACTGGATCAAAAGATGGTGACAGGGTTAGGTAATATTTATGTTGATGAAGCATTATGGCAGGCTAAAATTCATCCGATGCAACCTTGTGATACATTAACCGATCTAAAAATTAAACAGCTGCGCTTGGCAATCATTGATGTTTTACAAAGAGCTGTAGCTGCTGGCGGAACGACTGTGCGAACATACTTGAATGCACTGGGAGAAGCCGGAAAATTTCAATTGTCGTTAAATGTATATGGAAAAACGGGACAACCTTGCCCTCGTTGTCAAACTCCGATTGAAAAAATTAAAGTGGCACAACGCGGCACACATTTATGCCCCCATTGTCAAAAATTAGTCATGAGGTGAGAATCTTGAGCTTTATTTTAGGGATTACCGGTGGCATTGCAAGTGGGAAAAGTACGGTTGTTAATGTTTTTAAAGCAAAAGGATTTCCAATTGTGGATGGCGATATTGTGGCACGAAAAATCGTAGAGCCTGGAAAGCCGGCACTTTTGGCAATCAAAGAAGCTTTTGGTCCGGAAGTGATAACACCCACTGGTGAACTAGATCGCAAAAAATTAGGTGACATTGTGTTTGAAGATAGTGCTAAACGTCAACAACTTAATCGTATAATGAATCCTTACTTGCGTCAGCAGATTAAAGAAGAGATGGCTTTGGCAAAAAAGCAAAGTCCTTTAGTGATTGCAGATATTCCGTTAATGTATGAAGGGCATTATGATCATTACATGGATGAGGTTGCTGTGGTGTATGTCGATTTTTTGCAGCAAAAAAAACGGCTGATGGCGCGGGATAACATTGATGAAAAAACGGCTGAAGCTAAAATTAATAGTCAAATGCCATTAGCTAAAAAAAGAGAGTTAGCAGATACCGTTTTTAACAATAACGGCAGTAAGGAAGAAACGAGCCAACAGGTGTTGAATTGGTTAGAGAATCACTTTAGAATAGAGAAATAAATAAAAAAGCTTTGGTATTGTGATGCCAAAGCTTTTTTATCAAATAGAGGAGTAGGACCCAGTGAAGTAGCGGATTAATACTAGCTGTTTCCTTATTTTTAGTGAAGAACAACGCAAAGGAAAGTAAAATTTTTTTATGCTGAAAACAAAAAGTAGAATGCTAAAGTTTTTTAGTTTATTCAAAAAAGTTTTTTAAATTAATCTTCAAAAAGCAGATAAATCCAGTCTTTTCTTGGGTACGAGACAATACAACACAATTTTTTTCTGTTATAATATAAGCAAAATTCCAAGAAATTAAATGAGGTGAGAAGATGCGTTGTCCAAAATGTCACCATAATAGTTCACGAGTTGTAGATAGCCGTCAGACTGATGATGGCCGTACAATCAGAAGAAGAAGAGAATGCGAAAATTGTGGCTTCCGATTTACCACTTTTGAAAAAATAGAAGCGGCACCTTTATTAGTCATTAAAAAAAATGGTGAACGTGAAGAATTTAATCGAGAGAAGATTTTGCGCGGCCTGATTCGTTCAGCCGAAAAGCGACCAGTTGCCATGGAACAGATGGAACAAATTGTCGATCACGTTGAAAATCGGGTCCGTTCTTTAGGTGAAAATGAAGTATCCACGACTTTAATTGGAGAATATGTTATGGAGGATTTAGTGGATGTTGATGAAATCGCCTATATTCGTTTTGCGAGTGTTTATCGCCAGTTTAAGGATATGTCGGTTTTCTTAAAAGAATTACAAGATATTGTTGCAAAAGCTAATGGCAAAGAAGAAACACAATAAAATTGGAGGCTGCATTTTTTGGAATATGCTTATGAAGCCAACTTACAACCCAAAACCCTTTATGAAGTAAAAAAAAGTGTCCCATTAACTAGCGAAGGACAAAAGTCTCTAGTCAATTTGTATCAACCCATTATTGGCGCGGATGCATTAGCATTGTATTTTTGTTTGATCCAAGATTTTGAAGACACACAGGAAAAATATACCCATTTGGAACTGCTTAATGCATTGGATATGGGAATGACCACCATGAAGAAGGCAAAAAAACGGTTAGAGGGGATTGGACTATTAAAAACTTATTACAAAGAACAACCGGAAGTCCGTTTTTTGTATGTTTTGACTGAGCCTTTAACTCCCCAAGAATTTTTAAAGGATGAATTAATGGCATTTTTGCTGGTGGTAAAAGTCGGTCAAAACAAATTTCGCCAGTTAAATCGTCGCTTTAAACCTGTTGCTATTCAAACAGAGGGCTATCAAGAAGTAAGCACAAAATTTGGTTCGGTATATACTTTTTCTCAAAGTGAATATCAAGCCAATCAAAGTGTGGTCGAAGCTGCTACTAGTAATTTACAAAGTGATAAGACGACCCTCCCTCTAGATGACAAACAACTAAATTGGCCTTTATTACGCGATTTAGCGACAAAAAAATTTATCAATCCCGCACAATTGACGGATACATTAAAAAAGAGCTTGATTTTATACCATGAGATGTTTGGCTATGATGAATTGCAATTGACGAATTTAATGGCTGAAGCCGTAGCTTTAACAGATGGTACGATTGACGAACGAAAATTGAAAAATGTTGTTTATAAGGAAAGTCAAAATCTTTTGCCGACAAAAAAACAAACAACACCAAATTATCAAGATGATGAACAAATCAGACGGAAAAACACATTATTGGCTCAAGGCTTCACACAAGCCGATTGGCAGACAATCCGCGAGAGTGAAAGATTAGCACCCATGGAATATTTGACGGCTTTAAAAGCGGCTAAAGGGGGCTATGTAACCAAAAATGAAGAGTGGTTGTTAACGGATTTAGTCAGTAAATCACCATTACCAACTGCTGTTATCAATATTTTATTGAATTATTTACTGGTGGTCCAAAATAAAGCACAATTGCCTCAAGCTTTAACCAATCAAATTGCCAATGATTGGTCACAAAATAAATTCACGACCCCAGAAGAAGCGATTTTATACGTTCGTACAACCGTTAAAGAAAAACAAGTAGCAAAAGAACAGCGTAAAAAAACCAATGGACGCCCTCAAAATATTGTAAAAAAAGAGGATTTACCTGATTGGTCAAAAAATCAAGCCAGTAGCGATCCTAGTCGTAAAGCTGAAATTGATAAGATGATGGAAGAGTATTTTAATGATGAAGAAGGTGAAAAATAATGGAAGATGTCGGTAAAGGGGTCAACGAATTGTTTGAACGTCGCAATTTTCAACAAAAATATGATGCCATGATGCAGCAAGTCTTGGCAGATACAGATGTCAAAAAATTTTTGGCAGAAAACAAAGAAAAGCTAACCGAAGCAGAAGTAAAAAAAAGTTATCCCAAACTGTATGAATTCGTTCAAGAAAAACGCAAATATGAACTAAACGATCCCACTATGATGGCACCAGGGTATGAGCCCCGTTTAGTCTTGAATTTTCATTATGTTGATGTCGCCTACGTACCGACAGAAGATTTACTGGCGCGGCGTAAACAAGAAGAAATTAAAAATCGCGTGAGTACCATTGATATTCCCAAAGATATCCGCAATGCTACGATGAAAAATTTTGATAAAACGGATCAACGGGAAGAGGCATTGTTTGAAACGATGAAGTTTATTAAAAATTATGCTGAAACCCCCAAAACGTTTCACAAAGGATTATATTTAGCTGGTGATTTTGGCGTAGGGAAAACCTATTTATTGGGTGCTATGGCCAATGAATTAGCAAAAAGAGGCTATACGTCTATGATGGTGCATATGCCAACCTTTACTTCCATGATCAAAAGTTCGGTGGCCGATAATACTGTCGCCGAAAAATTAGAGCAGGTAAAAAAACCGAAAATATTAATCTTAGATGATGTCGGAGCGGATGCTTTAACCGCTTGGACGCGCGATGAGATTTTTGGCGTTATTTTACAGTATCGGATGCAAGAACAATTGCCAACTTTTTTTACTTCTAATTTCACAATGGACGGTTTGGAAAACCATTTACGGTTAACCAAGACTGCCGATGAACCATTAAAAGCGAAGCGAATCATGGAGCGTATTCGTTACTTAGCCAAAGAGATTATTATGTCTGGCCCTAATCGTCGTAATGAATAACTGCAATTGGCACAAATTTTCTTTTCGGAAATTTTGTGTCAATTTTTGCGAAATAAGACTGCGAAATAAACAAGTGTTAACTTTTTAAAGGAGTGCAGAAGATGAATGAACAAGAACTGTCGCAACGTCTGACTGTCGTGGGTGATGCAGTACCTAAAGGGGCACGCTTAGCTGATATCGGCTCAGACCACGCCTATTTGCCTGTTGCCTTAATGTTGGCAGAAAAAATTTCTTATGCTGTTTGTGGAGAAGTGGTGGCAGGCCCATTTCATTCAGCGCAAAAACAAGTCGCTAAAAGCGGACTGACAGAAAAAATTGTCGTGCGCTTAGCAGACGGTTTAGCGGCGATTAAGCAGACAGATGAAATTAATGCAATTACAATTGCGGGTATGGGAGGTACTTTAATAGCCAATATTTTAGAAAATGGTAAAACACAAGGCCAGTTAACGGGAAAAGAACGTTTGATTTTACAACCCAATGTCGGCGAGGCTAATGTGCGACTTTGGTTACAAAAAGAAGGCTATCAAATTGTAGGAGAAAATATTTTAGCAGAAAATGATAAAATCTATGAAGTGATAGTGGCGGAAAAAACAGGACAACAGCAGGAATTATCAGAAAAAGAAGTTTTCTTTGGTCCTTATTTGCTAGCGGAAAAAAATAATGTCTTTTTGAAAAAATGGCGACAAGAACAACAGGCTTTAAAAAAAGTCTTAGCACAATTACAAAAAGCAAAAGTAATACCTGAAGAAAAAGTAGCGGAAATGCAAAAAGAATTAAGCTGGATTGAGGAGGTCGTATCTTGTTAGGAACAGATTTTATCAGACGCTTTGAAGCTTATTGCCCTTTATGGCTCGCAGAAGAAGGGGATCCGGTTGGTCTACATATCGGTACACTGGACAAACCAATCAAACGGGTTATGATGACGTTAGATGTACGTCCGGAAGTAGTCAAAGAAGCTATTGAAAAGAAAATTGATTTAATTGTGGCAAAACATCCGCCTATTTTTCGACCGATTAAACGCTTAACTGAAACAGATCCTCAAACCAAAATGTATTTGGATTTGGTTAAACACGATATTGCAGTGTATGCTGCTCATACAAATATGGACATTATTGCCGATGGGTTAAATGATTGGTTTTGCGAAATGTTAGGTATTAAAGTTGAAGATTTTATGACGCAAACCCATCAAGTAAGTTTTAAAAAATTAATTGTTTATGTGCCAGTTGAAGCTGCAGCCAGCATGCGAGAAGCGCTGGGAAAAGCTGGGGCCGGCCAGCAAGGCAATTATCAATTTACCAGTTTTCAAACGGTGGGTATGGGCCGCTTTACTCCGGTGGCAAATGCGAATCCTACTATTGGACGCATTGGTCAGGCCCAAAGCGTTCAAGAAGCTAAAATAGAAGTGTTGTTACCCGAAACGATTGAAGCAGAAGTTTTAACAGCAATGCATGCCGCACATCCTTATGAAGAACCTGCTTTTGATTTGTTCACTTTAGACAATGAACCTATCACCTATGGTATTGGGCGCGTGGGGTATTTACCTCAGCCGATGACGATTGAAGATTTTACTGCTAAAGTAAAAAAAGTCTTCGAATTGGATGGCTTACGCTTAGTGGAACCAATGGAAAATGCCAAAAAAATGGTGCAGAAAGTTGCCATTTGCGGTGGATCTGGCGGAAATTTTTATCCAGATGCCGTTAAAAAAAATGCTGACGTGTATATAACCGGGGACGTTTATTATCATACGGCTCACGATATGCAGGCAAATGGATTGACGGTAATTGATCCAGGGCATAACATAGAACGTGTCTGTATTCCCCGCTTTATTGAAAAAATGAATGAGTGGAAAAAAGAGGAAAATTGGGAAGTAGAATTTATTCCTTCTACGACGAATACAAATCCTTTTCAATATCGTTAAAATAAAATTGTGAATACCAATATTTGGGAGGAATTATCATGTACGAAAACTTATTACCGCGTTTTTTACGCTATGTTAAAACGGAAACGCGCTCAGATGCAACCAGCAAGACAACACCTTCGACAAAAACACAAGTGGCTTTTGCCCATGTGTTAAAAAAAGAATTAGAAGATTTAGGCTTAGCTGATGTCATTTACAATGAAACAAATGGTTATGTGATTGCGACATTACCAAGTAATACTGATAAACCAGTTAAAACAATTGGCTTTATCGCTCATATGGATACGGCTGATTTCAACGCAGAAAATGTCAATCCACAAGTTATTGAAAATTATGATGGCGAATCGACAATTAATTTAGACAAAGATGGCAAATATACACTTAATAGCAATGATTTTCCAAATTTGAAAAATTATGCCGGTCAAACATTAATTACAACCGATGGTACGACTCTTTTAGGAGCTGACGATAAAGCCGGAATTGCGGAAATCATGACAGCTTTAGAAATCTTAATTAAAAATCCTGAAATTAAACACGGCACAATTAAAGTTGGCTTTGGTCCAGATGAAGAAATTGGGGTTGGGGCAGATAAATTTGACGTTGCGCAATTTGGTGCTGACTTTGCTTATACAATGGATGGTGGCCCGGTAGGCGAATTGCAATACGAAACCTTTAATGCCGCAGCAGCAGAAATTACAATTCATGGAAAAAATGTGCATCCGGGTACTGCCAAAGATACAATGATTAATGCGTTGCGCTTAGCCATTGAATTTAACAATCAATTACCACAAAATGAAATTCCAGAAAAAACAGCCGGATATGAAGGGTTCTTTCATTTGATGGCATTAAATGGCAACGAAGAAGAAGCCAAAATAAGCTATATTATTCGCGACCATGATCGGGATAAATTTGAAGCTAGAAAAGCCTTAATCACAGCGATTGCGGATAAAATGAACAGTCAATTTGATGAAAAACGGTTTGATGTCAATATGTATGATCAGTATTATAATATGAAAGAAATTATTGAAAAAGACTTAAGCATCGTTGAAATTGCCAAAAATGCGATGTTAGCCTTAGATATTAAGCCAATTATTGAACCGGTTCGTGGTGGTACTGACGGCTCTAAGATTTCACAATTAGGGACGCCAACACCTAATATTTTTGCCGGTGGTGAAAATATGCACGGTCGTTTTGAATTTGTTTCCTTACAAGCAATGGAAAAAGCAACTGATGTTATTGTGAAAATTGCGGAATTAAATGTGGCAAACGCATAATTTATTCAAAATTTTCAAATATACTTGTTATAATGAAGCGAGAGACCTACGCTTGGCGTAAGTGATCTCGCTTTTGTTTATCGTAAGAGAATCGTTTACCTATATAAAGGAGTTTTGTCATTGTTTAGTGAAAATCCATTGTGGTTTTATTTGGTCTTAGTAAATCTCTATGTCTTTTTCTTGATGTATTATGATAAGCGTCAAGCGGTAAAAAAAGGGCAGCGGATTTCAGAAAAGAATCTCTTGTTTATGGGAATTGTCGGTGGTGGATTAGGTGGTTTATTAGCGCAAAGATTGTTTCATCATAAAACCCGTAAGAAAAAATTTTATCTCTGTTTTTTAATTGGGGTTGCAGTTGATCTGTTACTAATTATTTACTATCACTAGTAGTCTAAAGGAGTTTTTATGAAAATTAGTTCAAAAACAAAGTTACTCTTAAATATTTTACTATTAGTTGTAATTTTAGGTATTATGTTTTACTTACTCCAAAATTCATTTGGGGAAATTTTAGCCGAACTAAAAAGTACTTCCATTTATGCCTTAATCACTGTTTTTGTTTGCGGCACCCTTTATTTAATAGTAGAAGGGCTAAATATCAAAACGTTGGCAGAACCCTTTACCCATGATTTTAAAGCACAAGATGGTTTTTTTGCAGTTTGTTACTATACTTTTTATCGGGTTGTTACTTTTGGTGCGGGAACGTTGATTTCTGAGGTGAATTATTATCGACGTAAAGGCTTGCGCCTTTCAGATGGCGTCGGGGTGACGGCATTGCATATGGTGATGTATAAATTGGCACTTCTTGTTTACGCTTTATTGGGTCTAATTATCCAGTTTTCTTTGTTTTATGACAAAGCACCAAATATGATTCCTCTTATTTTAGCGGGTATGGTCGTAACTTTTTTAATTATTGCGGTCTTATTATTACTTTCCTTAAGCTTAAATTTGCAAGTTTTTTTCGTCAAGATAACCAACAAGCTTTTTAAGTCACAACGATTGCGAAACATAGTAGATAAAGTAAATTTACAAGTTTATTCGCTACGAATTGCAGTAAACGGCATTTTAAAAGAACGTCCGCGAATCTTTAAAATCTTTTTGTTGAATTTAGCGAAAATGGCCATTTGGTATGTGCTGCCCTATTTTGTGCTGGTAGAAAACCATCCATCTTTAGACTTTCTTTTGGTCTTTTCATTAATAAGTTTTACAGTTATTTTAGCAGGCGTTATTCCCACACCTGCAGGAATCGGTTCCTTTGAATTTGTCTATTTATTATTGTTTAAACCTTTAGTTGGAACTGTCGATGCCGTATCCTCGATGTTGCTGTATCGGTTTGCTACCTATCTGTGGCCATTTCTTTTGGGCTTTATATATGTTTTATGGGATAAAAGAAAAACGATTAAAGGTGAGCTTAAAGAATTGAAAGATTGAAATTCAAATAAAAATAATGAAAGTTCGATTTTCAGTAGAGTGGCGCGAGCCGCTCTTTTTTTATAGGTAAAGGAATTATAAGAATTTACATAAAATAAATAGCAAAATAGCTGACTTGCTTATTTTAAAAGAGATATAAGAATTAATCTTCACAATCTATAAGATGAAATAAATAAAATCTGGAGGCCATAATTTACATAGGAATAATATTTTTTACTCATAATTATCTGTTAAAGTATTTCTATTTAATCATTTATTTGTCTTTGATGAGAAAAATATGAGGGTGTAAAAATATAAATGATTCTGCTGAAAATCTTTTTTGTTTAAAGTGAAAAGTACGATAACAATGTAAGAAAGCAGTTTTTAGACGTTTTTCTCAGTCAACTTTAACAGAAATATTTTGCCTTTTTAGCGAGAATGATTGCTTCAATTAATTTTATAAATAAGAGATTGATAAGAATATGCTAATAGCAAGGGAAAAGAGCCAATAAATAACACTCATTTGTTGTTTTTCTTGTAGCAGAAACAATTTGTAACTTTTTGAACAAAAAAAATAAGGTTGTTACAATTGGAGTATGGAATAGAGCGTGTCAGTTTCTAAAAAGGGGGGAGAATAAAGATGAAGAAGAAGTATAAAATATTGGCTGTCTTTGCTATTTTAGCTATTTTACTACCACTTTTTGAAGGAGTGTTTTCCATTTCATCAATTTGGCGGACGTCAGCCAATGAACCAGTTGCCGAAAATATTATTAGTGAAGACTTCTTGCAAGTTTCACAATCTCACAAAGTAACCGAAGAAGATGTGGTTTGGAATATCCAATATGAAATCAATGTGGAAGATACAAGTAACGATAAAGGAACTACGATAGAAAAAGCTGGAAAGTTAAAATTTATGTTGCCAGCTACACTTAAGCCTAATTTACCCGAAAATAAATTTGTCAAAGAGAACAACTGGTATATTTTAAAAGATTTTGAAAAACAAACGAAGGGTGAAATAGAAGTTACAGCGAAAAAAGATACGAAATTTGCAATGCAATTTCAATTTGATGAGCAAATGCTTACGCCAGTTGAAGTAGCAAGTACAAATGAAGTAGATGAGTCGGAAGAAAAAGCTAATGTTTCAGACACTCAAATAGTCGAAACAATTAATGAAAATATTTTAGGTGCAAATAATGAACCCGTTCAATATGAATTTGATTATAGTAAGTACGATACAAATGTAAATGAAGAAAACGAAGCAACAACTAAAACTACTAATGAGACCGAGAACCAAGAAAGTAAAAATACCGAAACCGATGATGATTCAACTAAAAGTACTGTTGATTCTAATGAAAAAGTTGTAAGCAAAAGAAAAAGTTTGTTGAAAACTTCAAATGAAAATCTTTATGACTTACAAGCTGAAAAAAGTGCACAGCTAGCAACCGAAGATGGTGCATGGGAAAAAAGACTATATGAAATTTTATTGGAAGTAACCTCAAAAGAAGTACCAGGCACAGTTTCAGGAGAGCTTATCATTTACCTTGATGCAAGTAGTTCTCAAAATGGTGGAGAACGACGTGATTCTGTCTTTGAAGAATTAAAAAAATTAGGATCTTATTTGCAAGACAAAGGTGATTTTAAAGTGATGATCGTTCCTACCATGGCAAAACCAGATCAGTCGGCATTTTCCCAATACTACCAATACTATACATTGGCTGAATTATTTGATAAACCTGCAGGAGGAGGACAAACATTAGCTGAGAAACTACGAGCCCAATACGATCAAAATACAGGGAATAACAATTTACTTCCGATTATGGACTACCTATATAATAAAACTGATTACTTTAAAACTTCAGAAGAGAAAGATAAACCAATTGGTCTTATTATTGGGGGTAACAATATTAATGATGATAATCAGTATCAGAGTATCGTAGAATATAGGGAAAAGATGCATAGCGATATGCTTTTGGCTTTTACAGATGAGGATAAGGGAATAACAGATTCTAAAATGGAAAATTACCGAAAAATAATTACGGATGACAGTTATTATTTCAATAAATCGGGTAATAAATCCTTTGAAGAAATCATTCAAGAAGCCTTTGAAAAAATTCGTGAGATGATGAAAATTGAGTCTTTAAAAGTCGTTGATACAATACCTGATTACTTTGAAATCGTTTCGCCAACGGGTAAAGAAGAAGGTATCACGGTTGAGAAGAATACGATTACCTTTGATAGTCAGACAATGACAAAAAATGAAAATACCGGACGTTATGAATGGAGTCATACATTCCAGGTTAAAGCAAAAGATGATTTTATTGGCGGGAATGTAGTCGCTACAAATAAAGAACCAGCGCAAGTTTTTGTTGATGGAAGCGATGAGGGGAAAAACTTCGATATTTATGGTGATGTAAAATATGACAACCTTACAACTCCTTACGTGAATGTCAAAGTTCCTAATGATGAGATTGAAACGAGTCAGACAATTTTATTAGGAGAAGCAGGACTCTCTGAGGAAAAAATTAAAGAAATTTGGCAGAAAGACGTTTATGATAAGTATCGTAACAACGACGGTAGTTTCAAATATGGTGCACAGCCGACTATAGAATTTGATAACGTGCTTAATCCTGATTATGTCCAATCACCAACTCAGGCAACAGAAGATGAGTATAAAACTACGGGTGAATTAATTCCAAATAAATTTGAAGCAAAAGATGATGCTTTAGAATATGTCAATAAATATGGGACAGTGGCAGGAAATAATGTACCCACAACAGTAGAACACAAAGGAGAAATTAGTGCCAAGCATAAACTAACTGTTTTAGATACAACACTTGAAATTGAAAAGCAGTTAAATGGCAAAACTGGTTTGCCAGAATGGTTTGAAGCTAATTTTAAAATCGCTATAGCGCCAGAAAAAACAGGGTATTTTAGCACTGAAAATGAAAATTTTAATGTTAATGAGAAAAAAACAACTGGGACATTTACTGGGTTGGGTTTAGGTGAATATATAATTACTGAAACACTTAGTAATGAAGAAACGGCTAATCGAGTGAAGCAACCTGCACCTTTAAGCCTGATCATTACAAAAGAAGGCACTTCAGAAAAACCAAAATTTGTTTTAAAAATTAAGGATACAACTGTAGTGGATAATAAATATATTGTCAACAATCTCTTAAAAGATATTACCTTAAATATTCATAAAGTGGATGGCAATACGAAACATAACTTAGAAGGTGTAAGCTTTGGACTATATGAACTAGATGGTAGTATACCATCTACTACTAATCTTTTTGGAGAAGAAAATGTAACCCTTGCAGAAGGAATATTGACTCTGCCAACAGATGTCTACCTACAACCAGGTAAAAGTTACCAATTAAAAGAGATTCAAGGATTAGAAGAATATATTCCCCATAAATTAACTTATACACTGACTGTGGATGAATTAGGTACTATTACAGTTTCGGCCGATGGTACAGTATTCGAAGAGGTGGAAATATCTTATCCAATCGATAAAGAAATGATTGAACTTTCTGTTACTGTGAAAAATTATCAAAAAGGTGCATTGCCGGCAACCGGTGGTGAAGGAATAAAACGCTTTATAACAATCTCATTCGTTATGTTGGTTCTGGTTGGAGGACTAGGCGCCTTCTATGTTTATCGAAATAAGAAAGGGGGCGCTTAAGATGAAAAAATTTATCACAAGCATACTTGCACTATTGATGCTGTTACCATTATTAATGGCACTGAATATTGGAGAAGAAAAAGTCGTAGAGGCCGCCGATAATCCTGATGAAGTGACGATTTATCTACACAAACGAATTTTCCGTGATTTACGTTGGAAAAATAATAAAGAATTAGAAGATTGGGAGTATCAAAATGATGGTTTGCAGATTGTCGGAGAACAGTTAACGGAACAAGATAATATTTTGTTAGAAAATTCTTTACCTCTAAATGGTGCAATGTTTGATGTTTATGATGCCACTCCTTGGTACAAAGATGTACAAGAAAAAGGCCAGCTACCAAACGGAACAAAAGTTACATCAACAAAAGATTTTGTGGATTATATCGCAACATTAGCTCGAAAAGAAGCCATCAAAATGGCGAATGAATCAAAATTAACCAAAGTATATGATCAGGCGACTGTTTCGAAAAAAACTGAAATGCCAGACGGACGGACTTTGGAAGGCATCGCCACTTTTCCTGGTTTGGCAGTCAAAGATGGCAACCAAGAAAAAGCTTATTTGATTCTTGAAACGGGTATAACTGAGAAAAAAGATTTAAATGTGGATATGGAGAAATTAGGGCGACCTATTTTAGTCACTTTGCCGGTAATTGTGAATGGTGAAAATTTATCCCAGATTCACCTTTACCCTAAAAATGTTGGCTATGTCCGTGATCCGTATTTCTTCAAGTTTGGTAAAGAAGCCGATGGCAGTGATTTAGGACCGGTTGCAGGTGCAAAATTTGCCATTTATCGTATCGAAAATGGTAAAAAACTGTATTTGGATATGAGTGATGTCAATGATCTTAAAAATAAATGGGTAGAGTCAGAAGATCCGCTATATGACGATCGGGTAAATATCTTTGAATCAGATAAAGACGGTTTGGTTAATACGGGCGCACGTTTCTTACCGTCGGGGACATTTTATTTTGAAGAGTTGGAAAGTGCACCGGGATTTGTGATTGGTAACGATGAAAAACGAATTAAAATTGAGGTGCCAGAGTCTTGGTATGATGAAGACGGAAAGTATTTACCAGTTTTAATTGATGGACAACCAATGCTAGAAAATCCCGATGGAGAAGTACCGCAAAAAGCAATGGAAGAAAAGACTCCTCGTGTATATAATACACGAGAAACCACAACAGATTCTTCTACCACGCCACCAACAGAAGAAGGGACTGTTACACCGACGCCTCAAACACCAAGTACCCGTGGTCGTTTACCTCAAACACTTGGTCAATTGATCGATACAGTGGCGACAACAGCACGACGTATGTTACCAAAAACAAATGAAGGAAAAGCAGCATTTTCTTTATTAGGCATTATTGTAGCTGGTGGAGCAGTCTTCTTATGGAAGAAAAAAAATGATGAAGACGATAAATAGTATTTTGTATCAAAAGTCGGAGAAATTTTTCTCCGGCTTTTTTATAGGTAAAGGAATCCTATCTTTTCACAAGAAATAAGGCTGGGATACTAAGGTCATTGGGGTCTAGTTTTACAAACGAATTCTCGATGGTAATAAACTAAAATTTCAAGAAATTTGAGAGCGGAGCGAGTCATTTTAGCTTTTCTTCCGTTATTAAAAATTTTGACATTTCTTCCCTTTTTTTTCGTTGTTATAATAAGAAGAGAGGAGAATAATATGTATCTTGTGGTGAGTCCCAATCAATTAAGCTATTTTAAACCAGAGACAACGGCGCAGCGTTTAAAAAATTTTTTACAAAAGACTCAGGATGAAAAAAGGTTTTTAACGTATTTGTATTTTATCGAAATTTGTAGCAAATTATTTGTGAATGTGGCACCTTTACAGCCAAAACTATACCAAGATGAGGTTATTACAATTTTTCATAAAGAGAGTTGGGAGCCTTTCTTAGGGGAATATTTAATATTTTTCCGACCATTTTTCAAAGATGAATTATGGGTGTATATGTTGCGCAAATTACGCCACTTTCAGCATCTATTTTTACTTATGGCGTTAAAAATGAGTTTGGTACATAATTCGAAGAAATTACTTAGCGTAAATAATTCAGCTGTAAACAGAGTTTTATCCCTGCGACTAAATTCCAGTTAATTAAGTTGTCTTTATTTTGCTAAAAATCGATAAAAAAGATGTGAAATCTGCGTATATTATTTTTGACCATTATTGACCAAAGGTGTATAATATTTTTGTGAGTAAAAAAATTTTGCTGCGCTGTTTATGCCAAAATAGCAGGATAGTAGTATGATAGAAGTAATAAAACTCACTTCAATGTTGACTTTAGGAGGAATGGTAAATGAATATTGAAAAAATGACGACAACGCTGCAAGAAGCAATCGCCGAAGCACAACAGATTGCAGTTACGCGCCATCATCAAGAAATTGACATTGCTCATTTATGGAAAATTTTCTTACAGCCCAATCATTTTGGGCGTAATTTTTACACAGACGCGGGTGTTGATGTGGCAGACTTTGAAAGAGAAGTTGATAAAGCCCTTGATGAGTATCCAAGTGTAGCAGGAAGTAACGTGGCTTATGGTCAAAGCATGAGTCAAAACTTATTTAACTTGTTAAATGAAGCCGATCAATTACGTGAAAGTTTCGGTGATGAATTTTTAGCAACTGAAATAGTAATTTTGGCCTTAATGAAATTAAAAAATTACCGTTTGACGAAGTATTTGGTGCATCAAGGTGTGACTGAAAAGGAATTGCGTCAAAATATTGAATCAATGCGAGGAGGGGAAAAAGTGACCTCAAAAAATCAAGAAGAGCAATATAAAGCACTGGAAAAATACGGTGTCGATTTAGTCCAGCAAGTAAAAGCTGGCAAAATGGATCCCATTATTGGCCGTGATGAAGAGATTCGCGATGTTATCCGGATTTTATCTCGAAAAACAAAGAATAATCCTGTTCTTATTGGTGAGCCTGGTGTTGGGAAAACAGCAATTGTCGAAGGTTTGGCCCAACGTATTGTCCGTAAAGATGTACCTGAAAATCTAAAAGACAAAACGATTTTCTCTTTAGATATGGGTTCATTAATTGCGGGAGCGAAATTCCGAGGTGAATTTGAAGAGCGATTAAAAGCGGTGTTAAAAGAAGTGAAAAAAGCTGATGGTCGCATTATTTTATTTATCGATGAAATTCATAATATTGTTGGTGCTGGAAAAACAGAAGGTAGTATGGATGCCGGCAACTTATTAAAGCCAATGCTGGCACGAGGAGAATTGCATATGATTGGCGCTACTACCTTAGATGAGTACCGTCAATATATGGAAAAAGATAAAGCATTAGAACGTCGTTTCCAAAAAGTATTGGTAGCAGAACCTACAGTCGAAGATACAATTTCCATTTTACGTGGTCTAAAAGAACGTTTTGAGATTCATCATAGTGTCAATATCCATGATAATGCACTAGTGGCGGCAGCAACTCTATCTGATCGCTATATTACGGATCGTTTTTTACCAGATAAAGCAATTGACTTGGTAGATGAAGCGAGTGCTACGATTCGAGTGGAAATGAATTCAATGCCAACTGAATTGGATCAAGTGACGAGACGTTTGATGCAATTGGAAATTGAAGAAGCCGCTTTGAAAAAAGAAAGCGATGATGCTTCTAAGAAACGACTCGAAATATTGCAAGCAGAATTGGCAGAATTACGTGAAGAAGCCAATGCAATGAAGATGCAGTGGGAAACAGAAAAAGAAGAAGTAAATAAAATTACGACGAAACGTTCTGAAATTGACAAAGCTAAACATGAACTAGAAGATGCTGAGAATAATTATGATTTGGAACGGGCAGCTGTTTTACGTCATGGAACAATTCCACAACTGGAAAAAGAATTGGCGACCTTAGAAGCAAATGTGGGGGATGATCACGTACGTTTAGTCCAAGAATCCGTCACAGAAGAAGAAATTGCGACCGTTGTTGGACGGATGACGGGGATTCCTGTAACCAAGTTAGTGGAAGGGGAACGGGAAAAATTAATGAAGTTAAATGAAACACTTCATAATCGTGTCATCGGACAAGATGAAGCTGTAAATGCGGTCAGTGATGCGGTGATTCGCTCACGAGCTGGTTTGCAAGATCCCAACCGCCCATTAGGTTCTTTCTTATTCTTAGGGCCAACCGGAGTAGGGAAAACAGAATTAGCTAAAGCCTTAGCGGAAAATCTATTTGACTCAGAAGACCACATGGTACGAATCGATATGAGTGAATATATGGAAAAACATTCCGTTTCTCGTTTAGTAGGAGCACCTCCAGGTTATGTGGGTTATGAAGAAGGGGGTCAATTAACTGAAGCAGTACGGCGTAATCCATATACCATTGTTCTGTTAGATGAAATTGAAAAAGCCCATCCGGATGTCTTTAATATTTTACTGCAAGTGTTAGATGATGGTCGTTTAACTGATTCAAAAGGACGGGTAGTAGATTTTAAGAATACTGTTATGATCATGACCAGTAATATTGGTTCTCAACTTCTTTTAGAGGGTGTAACAGATGATGGCACGATTCCAGAAGAAGTCAAAGATCAAGTGATGAATTTATTGCGGGGACACTTCAAACCAGAGTTTTTAAATCGTATCGATGATACTATTTTATTCACACCATTAAGCTTGGAAGATGTAACTGGCATCGTGGATAAAATCATTGCACAATTATCAAAACGTTTGGCTGATCAAGAAATTGTCTTAGATATTACCGCTGATGCTAAAGCTTGGGTGGCAGAAAATGCCTATGAGCCCGCTTATGGTGCGCGACCATTGCGTCGTTTTATCACACGGGAAGTAGAAACACCCCTGGCAAAAGAAATTGTTTCAGGACGTGTCTTACCTAAGACGAAAGTTACAATTAGTCTTTTAAACGACCAATTGGTTTTTCAAAATGAAGCCATAACTGAAAATTAATTTAAAGGAATCAGTTCCCTGAACTGATTCCTTTTTATAGGTAAAGATACTTTATAATTTTTCTCTAATGCCAAAGAGTTAAATGCATTTATTTCACTTTTCTTGATGTTTAGCAACAGCAACGAACTCTCTACGATAATAAGCTAAAATTTCAAGAAATTTGAAGAGTAAGGTATTAAAAATTCGCTCATTGCGGGGGCGTTAAATTTCTTTATTTCGCCTTATTACTAGAGAACTGCGGGATTCCGGCTAGCTTTTGTGGTGACAAAATATTAGGTTAACAAAACGAACTCGACTATAATTAAAAGAAAGAAAATAAAGGAGCGGGTCAAAATGGAAATAAAAACACAAACAATACCCGAGATGCTGGTATTAGAAAAAGAAGAGGAAATAGCGGCAGATGATTTTGGTGCGGCTTTAGGAAAAGCTTATGAGGAAATGGCTACTGCACTGATTGCTGCTGATGTAGGAATTAAAGGGGAACCATTTGTCCATTATTTAGAAGTGAGTGACAAAGGAGAAATTCATACCAATCCTTTAAAAGTTGGTTTTTGCTTACCAATTGCAAAAGACTTTTTAGCGCCTGAATCATTAAAAATTCGTCTTCGTCCTACTTTTAAAGCTGCAGTAGCGACATTTATCGAAGATGATAATGATAGTGAACTTATCTATCGCTTACTTTTGGAAGAAATTCAAAAAGAACAAGGAACATTTCAGCAGGAAAGTTATGAGTATTATGAAGAAGTTGAGGGAAAGGCAGAGACTATTATTCAATTGCCATATCAATAGGCGTCCAATGAGATTTGAGTAGCTAGTGAAAAATTAAAATATTTGGCGTCAAAAAAAGCGCTGAGTTAACTCGCTAGATAAGGAGTTACTCAGCGCTTTTTTTAGAAATAGTCACTAAAGTAGGCTTCCATATCCGGAATAATTTGTTCCAAAATATGGATAGTTTTTTTATTAGTTACATGCAAGCGTTCAATGCGATAAAGGTAAGATGCCCGTCGATAATTCATTAAAAGACAGCTTAAAGTTTGAATATCAATTTTAACAGCAGGACCTAATGTAGTTCCTTTTTCAATCGTAATTTTTTCATCGTCGCCAATAATGGAAAAAGTAGTATTATTCCAATCGGCCAGTGAATCACGGACAACAAAATGAAAAGCACCTTTAAAAGACTCAAAAGGGAATTTTTTTAGAAACTGTTCGACATCGACAATTCTTGCCATATAGTAAGGTTCAATTGTTTCTCTAATTTGACTATCTTCTAATAGGAATGCCAACGGCTCGTTTTTATAGATATTTCCTTTCACCCAGTAGACCATTGAAAAATGAGCAGAAATGAAATTCCATAAACCATTGCGTGCTTCCTGATTCAAATAAAACATTTCTTTAACATGAAAAACTTCTTCAGCCACCCAATAGAATAAAACGCCAGTAGGATTGCCCTTACTATCATAATAAATCGCGGCAGTCCGCTCTTCTTCATTTTCATAACGCCAGTATTCTTCCCAATGAAAATGACTTCGTTTTAAGGCACCATGATTTTGAGTAGCAAAAGTATCGTATACTGTAAAAACATCTGGATGGTCGACATTTTGGCGTTCCACCATACCCGGCACATCAACTTGTTTTGGCAGTTGTGTATCACGGATTTTAAAGGTTAATTTATCCGACATGATCTCCCAACCTTTACGCCGATAGTAAGGAATATTATAGGGATACAGGTACGAAATCCACTGTTGGTCAGCACGCATGGTTTCTAACGCTTTTTTTACTAAATCTTGCATTAACCCATGACCTGCATATTCAGGGTAAGTACCAACACCTGTAATGCCCCCCATTTTATATTCCGCACCATGAATATTGACCTCGCAAGGGTAAATAGCAATTTGCGAAATTAACTGATCTTTGTGAAACCAACCAAATACTTTTGATAACTCCAAAATTGGTTTTTTTGATTTAATCATCTCTTTTTTACTATCAAAGCCACTTTCTTCAATATCAGATTCGGTGATTTGAAAAACATAACTTAATAGTTCGTTAAATTGATCGACATCTTTTTCTTCCACTGGTAGAATTTGTAATTCGTCGCGAAAGTGTTCTTCCATAATTTCAACTCCAATTTTTGTTCTTAATTTTAGTATAACAAAGATTGCCAAATTTGTTGTTTACAAGCTAGGGAAAACTCTTTAAATATCTAAGTTTCGTTGGTATAATGAAAAGGCTGAAGTTAGCAGACCGCAGGGATTTTGTCGCGGTAATAAAGAAATGAGGGTATATATGAATCTAGCAGATATGAAAAAAAGACAGGAAATGATTCGGAACTTCTCCATCATTGCCCATATTGACCACGGAAAATCTACCTTGGCAGACCGTATCTTAGAGCAAACACACACGGTGACGAGTCGAGAAATGCAAGATCAATTGCTAGACTCAATGGATTTGGAACGGGAACGCGGCATTACCATTAAATTAAATGCTGTTGAATTAAATTACACCGCTAAAGATGGTCAAACATACATTTTTCATTTAATTGATACGCCAGGACACGTCGATTTCACGTATGAAGTTTCCCGTAGTTTGGCTGCTTGCGAAGGGGCTGTATTAGTAGTTGATGCAGCACAAGGAATTGAAGCACAAACCTTAGCCAATGTCTATTTGGCACTAGATAATGATTTAGAAATTTTACCGGTTATCAATAAAATCGATTTACCAGCAGCTGACCCTGAACGGGTACGTCAAGAAATTGAAGATGTGATTGGAATTGATGCCAGTGAGGCAGTATTAGCTTCTGCTAAAGCAGGGATTGGGATTGAAGAAATCTTAGAACAAGTTGTGGAATACGTTCCAGCTCCAAGTGGCGATTTAGATGCGCCTTTAAAAGCGTTAATCTTTGACTCAGTCTATGACTCTTATCGCGGCGTTGTTTTAAATGTGCGCGTAATGGATGGGGTAGTAAAACCTGGCGATAAGATCCAATTAATGAGTAATGGTAAAACTTTTGACGTAACTGAAGTGGGTGTCTTTTCACCCAAGGCAATCGCCCGTGATTATTTAATGGTAGGTGACGTTGGGTATATTACCGCTGCGATTAAAACAGTTCAAGATACACAAGTAGGGGATACCGTTACACTGGCCAATAATCCAGCATCAGAAGCATTGGATGGTTACCGAAAAATGAATCCAATGGTGTTTTGCGGGTTGTACCCAATTGATACTTCTCGTTATAACGATTTACGTGAAGCGTTGGAAAAATTACAATTAAATGACGCTGCTTTACAATTTGAACCAGAAACTTCACAAGCATTAGGTTTTGGATTTCGTTGTGGTTTCTTAGGTTTACTTCATATGGATGTTATTCAAGAGCGTTTGGAAAGAGAATTCAATTTAGAATTAATCACCACGGCCCCTTCGGTTATTTATCATGTTAACAAAACTGATGGCAGCCAAGTTATTGTGGACAATCCCGCTGATTTTCCTGATCCTGTCGCCATTCAAAATGTAGAAGAACCTTATGTTAAAGCACAAATTATGGTGCCAAACGACTATGTTGGTGCTGTGATGGAATTGTCTCAGCGTAAACGTGGAGACTTTGTCACGATGGATTACTTAGATGATTATCGTGTGAATGTTGTTTATGAAATTCCGTTGTCTGAGATTGTCTTTGACTTTTTTGACAAATTGAAATCAAGCACCAAAGGCTACGCTTCTTTAGACTATGAAATGTCTGGGTACCGCACCAGCAAGCTTGTGAAGATGGATATTTTATTAAATGGTGAAAAAGTCGATGCTCTAAGCTTTATCGTGCACCGCGATTTTGCTTTTGAACGCGGAAAAGCAATTGTTGAAAAGTTGAAAAAATTAATTCCTCGTCAACAGTTTGAAGTTCCCGTCCAAGCGGCGATTGGGCAAAAAATTGTTGCCCGTTCTGATATTAAAGCACTGCGTAAAAATGTTTTGGCCAAGTGTTATGGCGGGGACGTTTCCCGTAAACGTAAACTGTTGGAAAAACAAAAAGAAGGTAAAAAACGCATGAAACAAATTGGTTCAGTCGAAGTCCCACAAGAAGCCTTCATGGCCGTTCTGAAAATGGATGATGATGAACCTAAGAAATAGCAAGGGATTTTTGAAAACGAAATTTAAAATGACGTGTTTTTTCATGATTTGCCGACGATTTGCCGACGTAAAAATTATGTCGTCGGCAAATTTTTTTATTTTTGGCTTCCCGTTGCTTTTGTAAAGATGTCAACTGTTTCATTTTTCATCTTCTTCGTAACATGAGCGTAAGTGTCTAATGTTGTAGAAATTTTACTGTGACCCAGCCGTTCTTGAACAGATTTAGCGTTTGCTCCATGCTCAAGTAAAAGGGTGGCATGCGTGTGACGTAGACCGTGAAAATTAAATCGGAACCCTAATGCTTTAGAAATTCTTGTACAATTCCATTTAATTGAATTTGGCGTTACTGGCTCGCCATTTTCCTTTGTGCAGACGTAAGGGCTGTCGAAGTAAAATTGACTATATCTAATTTTATTTTCCATTTGTCGTTTCCGATGTTCTTTCAGCATGCGCAATAAACCTTCGTCAATATCGATCGTTCGATAACTTGATTTTGTTTTTGGAGTACCCATTTTAATTCCGTACTTATCTTGTAGCATATTTCTTTCAACTTTAATTGTTTTTTCCTCAAATGAAACATCACTCCAATATAATCCGCAAACTTCACCGCGTCTCATTCCAGTTCCCCATCCAATTTCAAGCGGAATTCGGAAAGAAGAGGCGATAGGAGTAATATTCAATATTTCCTGGTATTGCTCGATTGTTATGATACCTAAATCTTTCCGTGTCTTTTTATTACTTTCATCATAAGCGGGTGGATCGCAATATTGCATAGGGTTTTCTTTAATGAGCTTGTACGGGAAAACCGCACGCTTTAAACCACCACTAATGACTGTAATTATAATTTCAACAGTGTGCTTAGCGAGACGTGTTCCGTTTTGATTAAAATCAGGTAGAGAATCAACAAATTTTTGAAGTTTATCAGGTCCAATTGATTTTAATTTGTATTTTCCTATCCCTGGCTTGATGTACTTATCAATTATGTTTCGATAATTTTTTTGTGTATTATATTTCAATTTACGTTCAACATAATCTTTAAACCAGTAGTCAAAATAATCTGCAACACTAATATTTGTTAAATCAATAGTATCTCCGTTCTCATAGAGTTTCATCGCTTCACGCATCTTTGCTAACGCTTCTGTTTTTGTATTTCCTCCAACTCGTTCTATACGTTTTCGTTTTCCTCCTATAGAAGCAGCTTCGAAAGAATAGTACCATTTCGAACCTCGTTTTCTTACTGATCCTTCCATAATTATCATTCCTTTCTAATTTTGTATATCTCAACATACTAATATATACAAACGTATGTTCGTTTTGTGGGTAAAAAGAAAAGGCCGAAGCCTAATCTTTATTTTTTAATTTAAATTAATACGCTCTGTTTCAGTTCCCCAAACACCAGTTTGGACTTGTATTTGTGTAGATGGATCGTTGATTGTTTCTTCATTCACGTCAAAAACAACTTTACCAGTCAAACTGCTTTCTGGATTCAATTCTTGATAGAAAAAATCTAGACCGGTACTGCCGGATTCTTGATTAGCTGCAATTGATGCAGATGAATCAGTTTTGAACTCGGTTTTACCTTTGTACAATTTGAAAAAATCATCTGCAATTGTAATGGCCTTATCGCCGTTGTTTGTGATAGTTACGTCGAGTACGAGATATTTAGCCTTAGCATTTTGAGCGGTATATTCACCGCCCACTTGATCTTTTACTTCTTTGCTATTAATTACATACTCAACAGTGCCAACAGGAACTTTATCACCGATTTTATAGATTTTTTCTGCTGGAGCTTCACTTTCTTTAGCAGGATCGCTAGAAGCTTTTGTGTTTTTGTCGTTTTCCGTTTTAACAGCACTGCTTTCTTTAGTGCTGTCCGCAGCTTTATTTTTATCTCCGCCACCTAGAGAACCACCAATCCCGGCAACGACGATCACTACCAAAATCCAAAACCAAACTTTTTTATAAAATGGTTTTTTCTCCTTCATTACATAAGTTTTTCCATCTTCTCCAGTTACTTTTTTCTTTGCCATACCAAAAACCCTCCCAGACTTTTCATTTTTTGCTCCCACTTAATGGCAGGTAGCACTGTCGCCATTTAAACTAAATGAACGATTTAAAAACTCCTATTGTTCCGTTTGGCTTAAACAGAATAGTATAGTTATTTTCTGTTTTAATCCCGTCCCATTTTCTTGCATACCATTTAATTGCGTCTTTAAAAGTTTGTTCAGTAATTTCTAAATGATTAGCGCATTCCCAAACTGATACGCATCCGGCTTCAAAGCAATTAATAATATCAAAAGGAGTGACAAGGATAGTCGCTCCGACATCTCTAGCTTTACGTTCTTGCTTGCGCTTCTCATTTGTATCTTGCTTAGTAATATCACATACCCCTGTTAAATAATGCCCTATTTCTTCTGCTACAGTACAGTTTCTTTGAGGATAAGATTGATTAGGATTGTAGTACACTTTTTTACCGACGATAAATCCTTTTTGCTTTTTCGGCATTTCTGGATCTTCGATATATGTAAGCTGAGAATACTCAGCCATTAATTTTTCGTCTATTTGCATTAAAACACCTACTTTTTAGGAAGTGGATTATTTTTTCTATATTCGATGTAGCGTAGTATATCCTCCATATCTTGCTCGCTAACATCATCATCGATATGCGCGGCCACTAATAAATTTGGATCGTCTTGCGATTCATCGATACCAAGAAGGTAATCGGTAGTCACCCCAAATATCTTCGCAATTTTTACTAAAGTATCTTTGTCTGGACTACGAGTGTCATTCTCATAACCCGAGATAGATGCCTTTGTTACATTAAGTTTTTCTCCTAATTGACTCTGAGTTAAACTGCGTTTATTTCTAAGGCTTTTTAATCGTTCTCCAAAAGTCATGTTTACACCTCGTTTCCTAAATATATTTTATCGTTTACATATAGTAAACTCAACTGTTATAAATAAAATCAACAAATTGTTGATTAATTAGTTGACAGTTTACAATACGTGTACTATACTGAGTTTACAGTTAGTTGACAGAGAGGAGAGAAACTAAATGATTGAACAATTAAAACAAATTCGAGAAATGAACCAATTAACTGCTCAAGATGTTGCTGAAAAAGTAGGTATTACAAAAGGCTATTATTCTATGATTGAAAACGGAAAACGAGGCCTTAGTTATCCAATCGCAGTCAAAATTGCTGAAGTATTTGATATGAAACCTGATGATATTTTTTTTACTCACGAGTTTACAAATGAGAAACATTTTGGCAAGGAGGCTGCAAAATGACACGTCAAGAAAAAATTCAAATCATATTAGATGCACGTCCTCGTCTGGTGCATATCATCAAATGCGCTAATGATGAACAGTTGGATCGTTTAATTCAGGAAGTCCAAAAAGACTTGCAACGCGAATTAGATGAAGCGTCATTTGCTTAATAACAGTTTATGGCAGTTCAACGGCTATGAAAATTGACAATTAAATACAAAAGGAGTGGTGATTATGCCTTTATCACAAACGGAACAGAAAATAGCGACAATATTTAGAAGCGAAGTAGACCGCCAAGAAATAAATCAACGAGCCATGGCGATTGATTTGCATGATTCGCCACAAAATGTTTCCCACAAATTGAACGGGCGAAGACGTCTAGGTTTAGATGGAGTGGTTAATATGGCGGAGTACATCCAAGCTCCAGAGTTGGATTTTGAAGTGGCTGCGGAAATGTTCCATACACCGAAGCCGTTGAACCGAAAGCGTCGAGATGGGCATCCATTGTCGAAAATGGTCGGCCAAGATAAAGAAGAAATGGAACGTATAGAGATTGAAAAGAAATTTGAAATATGGGATTTGCTTAGCATACCGGCAGAAGAAATCACGCTTGAAGAAAAAGAAGAAATTGAACAGTGGTTGATGGAACTTAAAGATGAAATATCTTCTGAAATTGCTGTATTTATCGCTGTTTGTAATCGATACAGCTTCAATAGTCGCAAAGTAATCGAGTTGGCTGAAAATAGAGAAAGGAATGATTGAGAATGGCACTTGTATACACGTTGCCCGAATTAGCTGCCGAATATAAGACTTCAAAAGATAAAATCTACATTTTAGAAGAACTTGGCGAGATAAAAAGTATTAGCTTTAGTTCAAAAAAAGTGGTGAGCGTTTTTGAAGCCGAACGATTTTTAAAAGAAAACGCTGGACGAGATTTTGATCAGACCATCAAAGAAGCGAAGAAACGTAAGGAATTGGAGAAATTAAACACTAACGTCATCAGAATGAAGGAGGCATAGCATGAAACAACTAAACGCAATCGTATTCTTCTTGATGCCGATAATTATGCTGGTAATCGCATATATTGATATGAGATTTCTATTCATACCAGCGGTAACGTATTATCTATGGTTTTTTAGTGAATACGATGATCTAGTTTATAGTCGCCGACATAAAAAAATAGGCTACCGACCAACCAACCAAAGTCAACGATAGCCTACATGCAATTGATATTCGTGAAAAATATCTTTGCCCTATTTTAACACGAAGGGAGAATGAGAACAATGCTGAACGCAAAACTCGCACGAGATATAGACAAATACTTAATGAATATTGAAGAAGAAAAGCCTGTTGCTTTCGATTGGCAAGATGGAGAAATATATTCCGGCGATGAATATTATGACATCGAGGGCGACTTGGTTTTAAAAGATGATTTGAAGGAATATATCGAATCAGTTTACGGAAAGGCGGTTACAGCATGACGAATTCAACTTTAGAGATGACGCATCAAGAATGGTTAGCTGACAGACGAAAGGGAATCGGCGGTTCTGATGTCGCTACGATTTTAGGGCTGAATAAATGGAAGTCACCTTATCAACTTTGGCTTGAGAAAACCGATCAAATCACGCTAGATGACAACGCCGGCGAAGCTGCTTATTGGGGAACCGCATTAGAACCACTTGTGGCAAATAGATTTTCTGAGGTGACCGGTAAAAAAGTTCGCCGTCGCAATCAAGTTTTCGAGCATACTGACTATCCATTTTTAAGAGCGAATATTGATCGCGATATTGTTGGCGAAGCTGCAATTTTAGAATGCAAAACAGCTAATCATTTTCTGGCGAAAGAGTGGGAAGGAGACGAGATCCCACTGCAATACATCTGTCAGGTACAGCATTATATGAATGTGCTTGATCGAGAATATGCTTATTTTGCTGTTTTAATCGGTGGCCAACGTTTTATCTGGAAACGGATTGATCGTGATCAAGAAGCGATAGACGCAATCACAGAAAGGCTTGTTGAGTTTTGGGAAGAGAATGTTTTGAAAATGATTCCTCCTGAAATCGATGGCAGCGATGCGACTAGCGAGTTTCTTAGAAAACAATATGCTGATCCTGGAGAAAACGAAATTGAGTTACCTTCTAGATTCGATGAGCTGACGAAACTTAAAAATGACTATAAAGACCGGATGAAAGAGTTAAAGATGAAATGTGATGAAGTAGACAACCAAGTGATCCAACTGTTATCTCAAAAAGATGCTAGCGTCGGATATTCGCCATCGTTCGTCTACACATACAAACCGCAGATTAGAACAACCTTGCAACGAAAGAAATTAGAAGAAAAGTATCCAGAGATCGCATCTGATTCTGAACTTTATTCGACAACACAAAAGCCAGTATTAAGAGTAAAAAAAATCAAACTTTAGGAGGAAATCAAAATGGGAACAAATCAATCATTAAAAAATGAATTAACGAAGCCAAGTAAAAAACCATTAACACCAGAACAACAACTAAATCATACTTTGACACTGATGGGTCCAGAGATTCAGCGTGCGTTACCTAAACACATGAATGCTGACCGTATTGCACGCATTGCTTTGACAGCGGTACGCAACACGCCAAAACTTTTACAAACAGATCAAAAGTCTTTCTTGGCCGCTTTAATGCAATCGTCTCAATTAGGATTAGAACCTAATACACCGCTGGGACAAGCCTATCTAATTCCTTATGGCAACCAAACACAGTTTCAGCTTGGTTATCAAGGATTGCTTGATCTGGCTTATCGTACTGGCGAGTACCAAGTAATTTATGCCAAGGAAGTATATATCAACGACGAATTTGAGTATGAATATGGATTGAATCCTGATTTGAAGCACGTCCCTGCGATGGAACCAGACGGTGATCCGGTTGGATACTACGCAGTTTACCGTTTAAAAAATGGTGGATATAGTTTTGAATATTGGCCGAAGCAAAAAGTGTTACTTCATGCTAAAAAATTCAGTAAATCATTTAGTAATGGGCCTTGGAAAACGAATTTTGATGAAATGGCTAAAAAAACGGTAATTAAATCACTTTTGAAGTATGCGCCTAAATCGATCGAATTTGCCGAAGCGGTATCGAATGATGAAACGATTAAAACTTTTGATGCTGAAAGTAAAGAAGTAATCGATGTTACTGATAGCTATCAAGAGGATCAAAACTTATTAGAAGAATCTAGTGGAGAACCACAAACCGACTTGTTCGATAGTAGTAATCCACCATTAAATGAAAGTAAATAATTTGAGGGAGTCTAGCTCCCTCATGCTAAGGAGGTTTTTTTGTGGCAAGACCTACAAAGAAAGGTCTTGATTACTTCCCCTTAGATGTTGATTTTTTATCTGACATAAAAGTTAAACGAGTAATCCGCGCATGCGGAAAAGAATCAATTCATATACTGATCGCTCTGCTATGTAATATCTATCGAGAAGAAGGGTATTACATTTTGTGGAATGACGATTTAGCGTTCTTAGTGGCTGACGAAGTTGGTGCGAAGGAGGGCACAGTTGAAGAATTGATTAAAAAATCTGTGCAAGTCGGATTGTTCGACCAAACGCTGTTTGATAAACACAAAATTCTCACGTCAAAAGGAATTCAAAACAGATATATCACAGCCACTAAAGAGCGTAAAGAAGTGGTCCTTGAAAGTGATTATCTGCTGACAAACGAAGTTAATCGACCGAATATCTTAGTGAATCGGTCGAAAAACCCAGTTAATCTAGGGAGTAATCAACAAAGAAAAGAAAAGAAAAGTAAAGAAAAGGATAATAAAGAAAATAGCAGCAGTGCGCGCGAGGAAATTTTGCAAACTTTTTTGTCGTATCAAAAATTATGGTACTTCCCAAATGATTTCCAACGCCAAGACCTTATGGAACTTATCGAAGTCTACGGAGATGATCTAGTGGATGCAGCAATTAAAGTCGCTGGTTCCAACGATGTACCTAAAAATCGAGGAATTAATTTTATTAAGGCCTGCCTGCAAGAATGGGCCGATGCCAACGTTAAAAACTTAGAACAAGCTCGTGAGTATCAGCGACAAAGAGGCAAAAAGAACCAACAGCCACAAAGGCCAACTTACCAACAGCCGCTGCAAAAAGTCGAAGAAATGCCAGACTGGGATAAGCCAAAATCTAGTGGCTTAACACCGGAAGAACAGGCAGAAATGGCGGAATTGGAGAGAGAGTTTTATGACTAGAGGGCGAAAAAATAAATATAGTGCACGCAAAACACTAGCATATGGCATCAAGTTCGATAGTCTAGCTGAGGCACGCTATTATCCTTTTGCTGTAGACTTTGCCTCAAAAAATGATTGCGAGCTTAGGTTGCAAGAGCCGTTTGAAATTCAGCCAAAATACCGGCGAAACGGAAAAACGGTTCGTGCAATTAAATACGTACCTGATTTCACTTTCTGGCGTGATGGCGAATTAGTAAAAATTGTCGATGTTAAGGGAACGCAGACAAAAGATTTTAAGATTAAAGCAAAAATATTTTGCTTTAAATTCGATTGTGATCTGACGATAGCGAAATATGATTACCGAACAGGATTATTTAACGAAACGGTATTTTAGGAGGGAAAACATGGCAAAAACACATGACGAAAACACCAGCACTAAAATTTTGAAATTCATTGACGAGTATATTCGTAAAGAGAAATGGGCACCATCAGTTCGTGAAATTGGAAAGGCGGTTTATCTGTCCTCGACATCAACCGTGTTCGCACATTTGGAGCGTTTAGCTGGTGCTGGACTGATTGAGAAGCAAGCAGGGTCTCCTCGTGCTTTACGAGTTACTAAGAGCGGCAGGAAGTTCTTAGAATCTATCAAGGAGGCGTGATCTTGAAGAATTATATTACTGTCGACAATCACTTAGTTCGTGGGGATATTTTTAACGAGAAAGATTACGAGAATATCATGATAATCGTTGATAAATACAATCAAAAATATGTCGTTAAAAAGCAACGACCTACTAAAATTGATCGCTCTCAAAACATAAGACAAGAAAATTCACAATCAAAAATCAAGGTGCATTTTAAAGACGGCACGAACAAGATTTATAAAAATGCCAGAGAAGTTGCTAAGGAATTTGGAGGAAGTCGAGCTGTAGTTTATCAGTCAGCAAGATTGAACAAAGCTGTTACAAGAGGCGTTTTTAAAGATATGCGCTTCGAAAAAATGAGATAGGAGAATTAGTATGAAACGCTACGAAATACAGTATCAAGCAGTTCTAGGCGGTTTGGTACATAAGACATATGTTTATGCGAAAAATGAAGAATTAGCGCTTGAGCGAGGAACTGCGAAGGCTCATGAAGAAATTGGCGGTAGCGTGACCGTTAAAGGCGTTAGGGAGGTTGAGTGATGATACCTAAGTTTAGAGCGTGGGATAAAGAAGAAAAATGTTGGATTAAGATTGCATCAATGAATTTTGATGAAGACGGAGAACTCTGGTACTTAGGACCGGTAATGGATGATTTTAATCCTGTTTACTACGAGAATGAGTTGGGAAAAACGTGGGAACTCATGCAATCCACTGGCCTGAAAGACAAGAATGACGTGGAGATTTTTGAGGGGGATATTTTAAAACGTAAATTTCATGTGACTTTATTGGGAACTGATTTAAACGAATGGGTGGAAGAAACATATCTTGTCGAATGGAAATATGGTGGTTGGCATATTGGCGAGGACTTGCTGGATTTTGTTTTAGCATCCGGTGTTGATGGACACAGTGGTTGCTATCAGACTGCATTGGAAGTCATCGGCAATATCTACGAGAATCCGGAGTTTTTGGATAACTAACCGCAAAGGAGTGAGGAAAGTGCTCCAAATTTTAGAATTGTTCGGAGGAATTGGCAGCCCTCGTGTGGCTTTGCGGAATATGAATATACCTACAAAATCGATTGACTATGTTGAGATTGACCAAAAAGCTGTAAACAGCTATAACGCCATATTTGCTAGTGAGTTAACCAATCAGACTCAATCAGTTGTCAAATGGAATTTAAAACCAGATATCCTAATCCATGGTAGCCCATGTCAAGATATTTCAGTTGCCGGCAAAAAACTTGGTGCCGATATAAGAAGCGGCACTCGTTCAAGTCTCATGTGGGAGACATTGCGGATCATTCAAGACATGGGCATTTGGAGACCTAAAATTGTCATTTGGGAAAACGTTAAAGGCGTATTGCATAAAAATATGAGAGCTAATTTTAATAA